>Ga0247611_10000328_pt1 | contig 98038 bp, 69 predicted proteins | sample 177DNAGHGhighgp2_FD_192422 | JGI IMG/M metagenome (GOLD analysis project Ga0247611, IMG submission 192422) | Sheep rumen microbial communities from Palmerston North, Manawatu-Wanganui, New Zealand - 1770 DNA GHGhigh gp2 | ecosystem: Host-associated > Mammals > Digestive system > Stomach > Rumen...
CGAAGAGGACTGCAGTTAATAAAGAGAAGATTTTCTTCATAAAAATAAAGATTTTTTGTTAAACAATATTGTTAGTTAGTTTGTTGCTTCTCATAAACAAAAAACTGACAAAACCGCATAGCGACTTTGCCAGTTATAGCGCAGTATCCCTATCCACGGTCGTGAGACCGGAGATAAAATGAAGATATGCAGCAATTTGGTTCATACAAAAGTAGTGTCTTAACCGTTGGTACTTTTCGTAATTCACAAAAATCGGGTGCAAAGGTAATACTTTTTTTTCATATATGCAAATATATTTGCAGAAAAATGCAAATTATTTTCAGAATGGAAAAATTAAGTTGGCGACAACAGCTTAAAACCCTAATAAAAGTCTAATAAAACCCTAATGAAACTCCGAGAGGTTTTTGACGCGCAAGGTAAAATTACTTCTTGTGGGCGGCGACGAAAAGTTGGACAGAATTAAAGAGATTTTGCCAGATGATATACGCCGCGGCGCCGAGGGCAGAAAGCGGATCGAGGAAAGTCTGCGCCATCCAGACGCCGAGGGAGGTGTTTTTTTGGCCGAAAGCCTGTCCGGCGGTGATGGAACTTACGCCTGCCATCGTCTTAGGAGCCGCGGCAGGGTTAATGAGCACATCCTGGTAGTCGCGGCCTTTGCTCGGAGCCGGCAGATAATAGCCGATCAGCTTGCCGAGGCTAAACTGAAGGAGGCAGGCAAAGAAAGAGCATATTAACAAAGTTAATATATTGGTAATTTGTAATTGGTAATTGGTAATTGTGGTTTCGGTTACTGTGGCTGTGAGGACGATGATGGAGCAGACCCAGAGATAGAACGGAACAACCGCGAGGGATTTAGGGAGAACGAATTCGCGGGGTGCGGGCTTTTCATTATGACGTAATGACGTCATGACGTCATGACGACGGTAATAGCAATTAAAGGCAGCTCTTACAGCCCACGCCAAGAAGAAGGGGCCGAGAAGGAGCGGGGCGATGCGGCGAAGGATCATCAAAAAGGCCGGCCAAAAGAAAGATGAAAACTGAAAACTGAAAACCGAAAGGTGAGGGTCATTTATTAATGGAAAAGTTGCGGGAACGATAATGGCTGTCGCGAAGTTACTCAATAGAGTAAAAGACGTGAGATTTTGTATCGAACCTCCCATCTTTCCGGCAATGATAGGCGCTGCAGTCGCGGTCGGCATAATGAAGCACATCAGCAGTCCTTGCGCAAGAATGGGGTTCGCCGTGAAATGCATCACTCCGGCATAGGTAGCGAACGAGAAAAGTATCTGCGTAGCCAGTACCACCCAATGCCATTTATGCAAGCGCAGATCGAGCGGGTTGACCTTGCAGAACGTAAAGAACAGCATAAAGAAGATCCACCAGGGCAAGGTTGGCTTGAGGGGCAGAAAGAGCTTGTAGCCGACTGCACCGATCAGCATCGAGAGCCACAAAGCATTCGCATCAAACAGACGTTTGATATTTGATATTTGAGATTTGAGATTTGACATTTTTTCGTTATGACGTTATGACGTTATCCCGGTATCCCGACCAATTATCTACAATATAATCCATTATCTTAAAGACCTCGTCGACGGTTTCAGCGCGGAGAAGGGCGATGCGGGTCTGCTTGAAGTCGGCAAGGCCCTTGAAGACCGGCGAGGCCGCAAAATGCCGTCGGGAGTGGACGATGCCCTTTCGCTCGTCACCGCCGCACCAGGTGATGGAGGCGAGGACGTGCTCTTTGAGGATGGCGACTTTGTCGGCCATAGACCGCGGTATCTCGGTATCACGGTATCCCGGGATCCCGAGGCCGTCTTTCATCTCGGCGAAGAGCCAGGGGGCACCGAAAGTCGCGCGACCGATCATAATGGCATCGACGCCGTAGCGGTCAAAGCACTCTTTCGCGCGCTCAGGCGTACACACGTCCCCGTTTCCTATGATAGGAATACGCATGCGCGGGTTATTCTTGACCTCGCCGATGAGCGTCCAGTCGGCTTCGCCGCGGTACATCTGGTTGCGCGTGCGGCCGTGGATAGCGAGTTCTTGGATCCCGCAGTCCTGAAGCCGCTCTGCCAGATCGACGATAAAAGTTGAGGGTTGAGAGTTGAGAGTTGAGGGAAGTGAAGAGTTGAAAGTATAAAGTTTATCTATTCCAAGCGGATTGATGCGGGGCGTCAGGTCTTTCTCGTCCCAGCCGAGGCGGGTCTTGCAGGTGACGGGCGTATGAACGGCATTAACCACCGCGCGGGTGATATCCAGCATCTTAGGCACATCGCGCAGCAAGCCGGCTCCTGCGCCCTTGCCCGCTACTTTCTTGACCGGACAGCCAAAATTGATGTCAATGAAGTCGGGCTTGGCCTGCTCCACTATCCTTGCCGCCTGAGCCATCGACTCGGGGTCTCGGCCGTAGATCTGGATAGCGACCGGACGTTCTTCGTCGTGGATGGTGAGCTTGCGGGTCGTAGAAGCGATATCCCGCACGAGGGCATCGGCGTTGACGAACTCCGTATAGACGCGATCGGCACCGTAGCGCTTGCACAGCGCACGGAAGGCCGGATCGGTCACATCCTCCATCGGAGCGAGATATAAGGGGTAGTTATTCATTCAGCGTCGGATAACTGATGCGGTGATGGTTCATAGCAACGAGGCGGGAGATGAAGACGCGGCGGATATCCTCGACGTCCTTGAAGCTCAGCGGCGTCTCGGCGAACTGTCCGTCGGCGATCTGCGCATCGATCATCTGGTTCACAGCCTTGGAGATCGACTCCTCGGTGAACTCGTCGAGGCTGCGCGAGCGCGCTTCGATAGCATCTGCCATCATGAGGATCGCTGCCTCTTTGGTCGTCGGCTTCGGTCCGGGATAGCGGAAGAGGGCTTCATCCACCTTCTCTTTCGGGTGCGCATTGACGAAGGTGTTGTAGAAATAGCGCACGAGGGTAGTACCGTGGTGGGTGGTAATGAAGTTCACCACCACTTCCGGCAAGTGGTTGCGACGGGCTATCTTCTCGCCTTCCGTCACATGCGCAATAACGACCTGTGCTGCGTCACGCGGGTCCATCTTCAGCAGCGGATTCTCCACGCCGGTCTGGTTCTCTACATAGTAGAGCGGATCGGTCATCTTACCGATATCATGGTAGAGAGCGCCCGTACGTACGAGGAGCGCATTCGCGCCTATCGTCTTGGCCGCCTCGGCTGCGAGGTTAGACACCTGCATCGAGTGCTGGAAGGTACCCGGCGCACGCTCGGCGAGGGTGTGCAGTAACTCGGAGTTGATATCCGTCAGTTCGACGAGGGTGATCGACGAGATGAAACGGAACATCTTCTCAAACGCATAAATCAAGCCGTAACAACCCACCGTGAGCAGCGCGCAGATGAAGAAATAAAGGTACATCCACGGGTCGATAGCCGACCAAGCGCCCGTCTGGGCAAAGGTGATGGCGGTATAAGCGACCGTCTGCACAAGCAGTATCCACGCGGCGGTCTGTACCAGTTGGGCGCGGCGAGTCATATCACTCAGCGACGAGACAGCCACCTGACCCACTACGATCTGGATAAAGAAGAACTCCACCGGTGCAGGCACGACGATCGAAGTAATGAGGATCGTCGTGAAATGCAGGAAGAGAGCCGTACGGGAGTCGAAGAACACACGCGTCAGTATCGGCACCCAAGCAAAAGGAATCAGATAGACCGTGAGATTAAAACGCAGCGCCAGGCAGGCGAGACCGATGACGATAAACATCTGCAGCGCAAAGAAGAGTACGGTCGATGTAGAGCGCAGGTATTGGATACGGAAGACGTACAGATATATGACGAACAGACAGAGGAAGAGCAACACCAGTATCGTCTCGCCGAGGAACGAGAGCGTACGCTGTTTGTTACCCAACGACTCATCGTCATAAGCGCGTCGGAACGAAGTAAGAATCTGATAGTTACGTTCGGTCACTATCTCGCCTCTGTCGATGATCTTCTCGCCTTTCTGCACAAGTCCCATCGTAGGCGAAACAGAAGCCAGCAGTTTGCCTTTCATCTCCTCCGTACGAACCGTATCAAGCTCCAGATTGAGGGCGCAGTCGTAGCCAAAACGCTTATAAGCGGACTTAGGCGTGTAGATCTCGGACAGGGGATATTTGTTTTGGTTGACGGTAATACGCGAATAGCCTTCGGCCTGCAACCACTCCATGTCCTCCAGCGAGATGACCTTAACCTCACGCTGCACACGGGGAACGTACTTAAAGAACGGCGCGAAGGTCGAGAGTAACTGCTGTTGCTCCTTCGACATCTGTTCTTCGGTCTTGTAGATCGGGAAGTCAAAATCCGCCGTGAGGGCCGAGTATCCCCAAGGTTTGCCTACCTCAAAATGATAGCGGAAGGCATTGTTGTAGCGCGGAAACATCAGCACGATGACGGCCGCCAGCACAACAAAAATACCAAGACGAAAAACGGTTGCACCGTATTTCGAGTTGAAAGTTAAAAGTTTAAAGTTGAAAGGATTTTTCATTATCTTTTGGCTTTAAAAAATTCTTGTATCAGTTCTTTGCATTCGTCTTCGAGGACACCCGCTGTGACGGTTGCTTTGGGATGAAAAGCGCGGGGTGCATAGGTAGCATAGCCGCGTTTGGGATCGGGTGCTCCATATACAATACGGCTTATCTGCGCCCAGCCTATCGCGCCGGCACACATCACACAAGGCTCCACCGTAACATACAGTGTTGCGTCCGGCAGGTACTTGCCGCCGAGTGTCTCCGCAGCGGCGGTGATGGCCTGTATCTCCGCGTGTGCGGTGACGTCCGAGAGGGTCTCGGTCAAGTTATGTCCGCGGCCGATGATCTGATTCTGGCTCACGATGACGCAGCCGATAGGGATCTCGTCGGCCGCGAGGGCCTTGCGGGCCTCGAGAAGGGCGAGGGACATAAATTTCTCGTCGGTATCACGGGATACCGGTATCTCGGTATCTCGACAAAAGAGCGCTAAGTCCTCCGGCTTTTCTTCGAAATGGTTGCCGATGACGACGATGTCGGCGCCGGCGGCATAGGCGGCGTTCATCGCTTCAGGCGTACGGATTCCACCGCCGACGATCAGAGGCACCGAAGTCTTTGCACGCACCGCTTGGATGATCTCTGGCGAGACGGGGTTGATTGCTCCCGATCCGGCTTCGAGATAGATAAGTTGTTTACCCATCATCTCTGCCGCAATACACGTATCTACGATCGTATCGATGTCCGTCTGCGGGATAGGCTGCGTATCTGTCACCCGCATCGTCGAAGTCTCTACGCCGCCATCAATCAGAATATAGGCTGTTGGGACGAAATCCACCTTCGCTTCCCGAATTGCTCGCGCAGACTTAATCTGCTGACCTACAAGGTATTCCGGGTTTCTGCCGGACAACAAAGAGAGGTACAGAACGGCATCAACCTCGGGCGTAAATTGGGACGAATTTCCGGGGAAAAGAATGATAGGTATTGGAGATTTGAGATTTGAGATTTGAGATTTGAGATTTCGGACAAACTCTGTCGGGTCACCGCCGGTAGAACCGCCGACGAAGATATAGTCGGGAAAGCAGGACTCCGAGATAGGCAGACGTGAGAGTTCGGCCTTTTCAGGGTCTAACAATAATGCCAAACTATGTTTCTTCTTTATTTCCATTCAAAACTCTCCACCATACGGCGGACATCTTTTCGCAGATATTCATAAACGGGCGCGAGGGAGTCGGCATTCGGCGGGCAGTTACAATAGACCGAAGCACGGAAGAAATGGCGTGTCGAATCGGTCACAAAGAACTGGCAGGACGAAGCCGTATTGCCCTCTAAATCAAACAGTACGCCATACACCTGCGCCTCGGGGTGCATAAACTCCTGCTCCGGTATTGCGCTGGCAAAAGAAGCGTTGCGATACACGAACTCCAGAGCATCATTGGTCAGTTCGCGCAAGTTGTGCCTGACCGGTTTGTACGAACAGTGGATCGTAGCGTCCAGCGACGGGTAATAGAGGTTGATCCAGAACGGCTCGTCATTACGGGGCTGCACCTCGGCATTACGCGAGAGATCAAAGGTGTACGGATAACGCGGGAACTGCGTCTCAAAAGCCGTATAGGCCGTGTCCGGCGTCGTGATACGGTAATAGCCGTAGGGCTTGGGCGAAGACACCCTGCCGCATGATGCCATCAAGAGGCACACACATACTATTTGAACGATTTTCCGCATTTTCGGTACAAAAGTAGTAATAAAAGTTGAAAGTTGAAAGTTGAAAGTTGAAAGATACGCTATTTTTTGCCAAAAAGAACATTTTTTTTAAAGAAAATGCGCGCGCGCTTGCACATATAAAAATAATTTTGTATCTTTGCACCCAAATCTTTACAAACATGGCTAAAAACAATAATTATTGCGTGATTATGGCGGGCGGTGTAGGAAGCCGTTTCTGGCCGTTCAGTAGGGTCGATAAACCGAAGCAGTTCCTGGATTTCTTTGGCACTGGACGCAGTTTGCTGCAGATGACCGTAGACCGTTTTCGTCCGCTGGTCCCCATCGAAAACATGTTCATTGTGACCAACGTAGCGTATAAGCAGACGATCATCCAGCAGATCCCGGATTTCTCGGAAGGTAACATCCTCTGTGAGCCGGCGCGTCGTAACACGGCGCCTTGTATCGCTTATGCGACCGCGCATATCCGTGCCTTGTGCCTCAAGCGGGCAGGTCTGACAGCCAAGAACCAAGACTGGACGCGACCGGAGATGCAAGCGAATATCGTCGTAGCGGCGAGCGACCATTTGATCTTGGAAGAAGAGAAGTTCCGCGACACGATCCAGAAAGCGTTCGACTTTGTGAGCACGCATAACAATATCTGCACGCTCGGAATGAGCCCGACCAGACCGGAGACGGGATACGGGTATATCCAATTCGTCCGGGACGAATCGGATAAGTTGAAAGTTGAAAGTTTAAAGTTGAAAGATTTAGGCATCTATCCCGTCAAGACTTTTACGGAGAAACCGAACCTAGAGATGGCGAAAGTGTTCCTCGAGAGCGGCGATTTCCTCTGGAACTCGGGAATATTCATCTGGAACCTGCAGACGATCAGTGAGGCCTTCCGGTACCTATTGCCGGAAGTGGCAGACCGTTTCCGCGAAGGCGAGCTGCTGATGGGGACAGACAAGGAGGAGAAATTTATTGAGCAGATCTTCCCAAAATGTCCGAACATCTCCATTGACTACGGTATCATGGAGAAGGCAGACAACGTGTACGTTATCCCGTCGAGTTTCGGCTGGAGCGACCTCGGTACATGGGGCAGTCTGTATGAGTTGAGCGAAAAAGACGAGGCGCAGAACGTAAGTCTGCACAGCGACGCGCTCTTCTATGAGGCGAACGGCAACGTGGTGACGCTCGAGCCGGGTAAGTTAGCCGTCGTGCAAGGCGTAGACGACATGATCATCGCCGAGCAGAAAGGCGTGCTACTCGTCTGCAAGAAGGCGGAGGAGCAGCGCATCAAGCAGTTCGTAGCCGACGCACAAGAGAAATTTCAAGGGAAATTTAACTAATAAAACATTTACTTAATATTAAATCACATCATGAGTTATCTGAATTTTGACAAGACAGTGCTTGTTAATCTGGAGCGGTCGCTTCAGAAAGAGATGATTCGAACGAACCGTGCAGGTGTGTACAACTCGACGACACTGGTCGACTGTAACACACGTAAGTACCACGGCCAGTTGGTGATGCCGTTACCGAACTTAGGAGACGACAACTACGTTCTTCTCAGTTCGCTGGACGAGACAGTGATCCAGCATGGCGCGGAGTTCAACTTAGGCTTGCACGAGTACGGTGAGAACCATTTCAGTCCGAACGGGCACAAGTACATCCGCGAGTTTGACTGCGAGGTGATCTCTCGCACGACCTATCGCGTAGGCGGCGTCATCTTGCAGAAAGAGCGTCTGCTGGTTAGTTTTGAGCCGCGCGTGCTGATTCGCTACACGATGCTGGAGAGCGGTAGTCCGACGACGATGCGTTTTCGTCCGTTCCTGGCCTTCCGCAGCGTGAATGAGTTGACGCACGAGAACCCGCTGGCCAACCCCAACATGGACGACTGCGAGAACGGTCGCGTCAACCGCATGTACCCGGGCTTCCCGAATCTCTACATGCAGTTCAGCAAAGCCGTGGAGTATCACCACGACCCGCAGTGGTACAAGGACATTGAGTACCGCAAAGAGCGCGAGCGCGGCTATGCCCACCAGGAAGACCTGCTCGTTCCGGGTTACTTCGAGTTACCGATGAAGAAAGGCGAGAGCGTCATCTTCGCTGCCGGTGTGACCGAGTGCAAGACCGCACAACTCAAAGCCATCTGGAAGAAAGAGCTCGAGCGCCGTATTCACCGCGAGGACATGTTCTCGACCCTGAAGAACAGCGCCAGCCAGTTCTACAAACGCGAGGGTGACAAGTGCTACCTGTTAGCCGGTTTCCCGTGGTTCCACGCGGACGCAAGAGCTACGTTCTTCTCCGTAGCCAGCTGCACGCTGGACATCGACCGCCCCGAGTACTGGGACGCTATCGTCAACAAGACCGCTATCGAGGAGATACAGCTCTTCATGCAAGGTCGTATCCACGATATCAAGATGACCAACATGGACGAACCCGACGTGCTGTTGTGGTTCATTCGTGCGTGTCAGAAATATGCGCATAAATACACCGTTAAGGAGGCTGCCGAACTGTACGGACAGCTCTGTCTGGATATCATCAACTGGTACCGCAAGCAGAATCACCCGCGTGCCAAACTGCATCAGAACGGCCTGCTGTGGGTAGACGGCACCCGTCGTCCTGCAACGTGGATGAACGCTATCGAGAACGGCTGGCCTATCGTTCCTCGTACGGGTTATATCGTAGAGGTGAACGCCCTGTGGTACAACGCGATGCGCTTCACGGCAGAGATGCTGCGTGAGATGGGCAAAGAGACCAGCGCCGACCTCATGGAATATCAGGCGGAGATCACCAAAGATGCGTTCGTCAAGACCTTCTGGAACGGACTCTATCTGAACGACTTCGTCATCGACAACTACCAGAACCGCGAGGTGCGTCCGAACATGATCTGGGCGGTTGGTCTGCCGTACAGTCCGCTGGACCGCAAACAACAGAAAGCCGTTGTCGATATCTGTACGAAAGAGCTGCTCACACCGAAGGGCTTGCGTAGCTTGAGCCCGAAGAGCGGCCTGTATCACCCGTACTACGGCACCGACCCTGCCGAGCGCGAGCGTGCCCTGTTCAACGGTATCGTTTGGCCGTCCACCATCACCGCTTACTCGCGTGCATACATGAACGTCTACAAATACAGCGGCACCAGCTTCATGGAGCGTCTGCTCGTGGGCTTCGAGGCCGAGATGGACGAACTCTGTATCGGTACACTCAGTGAGTTCTACGAGCCCAACCCGCCGTACAAAGGACGAGGCGGCATGAGTAGCGCACCGAGTGTGGCAGCCGTCATCAGTCTATTAGACACCCTTAAGAAATACCAAAAGGCAGAAGCCGAAGAAAAGGAGGCACAACAATGAAAGCGTTAATGTTCGGATGGGAGTTTCCTCCCCATATCTTAGGTGGTTTAGGCACCGCCAGTTACGGTCTGACGCGTGGTATGAGCGAACAGAAAGACATGGAGATCACCTTCGTCATTCCCAAACCCTGGGGCGATGAGGATCAGTCTTTCCTGCGCATCATCGGTGCGAACAGTGTGCCTATTGTTTGGAAAGATGTCAACTATGACTTCGTCAAAGAGCGCATGGCGGGCCGCATGAGTCCCGAGGAGTATTATCACCTGCGCGACGGCATCAACTACGACTACCGTCGTATCGGTACAGATGAGTTAGGCTGCGTCGGTTTCTCCGGCCGTTATCCGGATAACTTGATCGAGGAGATCGGTAACTACGAAGCCGTCGCTTCGGTGCTTGCCCACAGCCTCGACTTCGATATCATCCACAGCCACGACTGGCTCACCTACCCTGCCGGCGTCTTCGCCAAGCATATCAGCGGTAAGCCGCTCGTCATCCACGTACATGCTACCGACTTCGACCGCAGCCGCGGAAACGTCAACCCCACCGTCTTCTCTATCGAGAAACGAGGCATGGAGGAAGCCGATCATATCATATGCGTAAGTAACCTCACGCGTAACACCGTCATCGAGAAATACGGCATCGACCCGCGTAAGGTCTCCACGGTCCACAACGCCGTAGAACCGCTCGCGCACCCCGAGGAGTTCACCAAGCCGGAGCGTAAGGACAAACTCGTCACTTTCCTCGGCCGTATCACGATGCAGAAAGGACCGGAGTACTTCGTAGAAGCTGCAGCACGCGTGCTCTCGAAGACCGATGGCGTACGCTTTGTCATGGCCGGCTCAGGCGATAAGATGGAAGAGATGATAGACCTTGTAGCCAAACGCGGTATCGCCGATAAGTTCCACTTCCCGGGCTTCATGCGCGGTAAGCAGGTACAGGAAATGCTGGCGATGAGTGACGTCTATATCATGCCGTCCGTCAGTGAGCCGTTCGGTATATCCCCGCTCGAGGCGATGCAGGTAGGCTGCCCGTCCATCATATCCCATCAGTCCGGCTGCGCGGAGATCCTCCAGCACGCCATCAAAACTGACTACTGGGACATCGACGCTATGGCAGACGCTATCTACGCCATCGTCAAGTACCCGGCGATGTACAAGAGCCTGCACGAACTCGGTATTGCCGAAGTGAACAATATCAAGTGGTCAGATGCCGGACTCAAAGTGCGTCGAATCTACGACGGCGTCATAAATCACACGCTATAATTCGGAATCCCGGGATCACGGTATACCGGTATCCCGAAATTATTAACAACGATAAATTTAAAATCATTATGAAAAATATATGTTTATGCTTCCAGATGCACGCACCGTATCGTCTGAAGCGCTATCGTTTCTTTGAAATCGGCCACGATCATTACTACTACGATGACATGGCTACCGAAGAGCATATCAACTGGTTGGTAGAGACCTCGTACATGCCGCTCTGCCAGACCCTTAAGGACATGATCAACCTCTCGAAGGGTAAGTTCCACTGCGCCATCAGCGTCAGCGGTACGATGATCGAGATGTTCGAGCAGTTCAACCCCGAGATGATCGATATCCTCAAAGAGCTTGCGGCTACCAAAGCTGTGGAGTTCCTCGCTACCCCGTACAGCTACTCGCTCGCATCGGAGTACAACGAGGATGAGTTCAAGGCACAGCTTAAGCTCCAAGGCGCACTGCTGGAGTCTATCCTGGGCGTCAAGGCACAGACCGTTTGGAACACCGAGCTCCTCTACACCGACGAGACTGCGTATAACCTCAGTAAGTTAGGCTACAAAGCCATCCTCACCGAAGGTGCGAAGCATGTGCTGAGCTGGAAGACCCCGAACAAGGTCTATCAGTCTGCCGGCGCGCCGAAGATGAAAGTGCTGCTGCGTAACACCAACCTCAGCGACGAACTGAGCTTCCATTTCTCGGATCCGGGTTGGGCTAACTTCCCCATCGACGCAGAGAAATACGCTAACCAGCTCAAGGCCCTGCCGGAGGGTGAGGACATCATCAACATCTGGGTAGGCGCCGAGACTTTCGGTGTGCGTCAGAACGCAGGAACGGGTATCTTTGACTTCCTCAAAGCTCTGCCGTATTTCGCCCTCGAGCGTGAGATGGGCTTCATCACACCGGCCGAGGCAGCGAAGAAACTGACAGCAGAAGACGTGCTCTCCAGCCCGTATCCTCTGACCTGGACCGGCGAGGCCAAAGACCTGAGCATCTACACCGGCAACGACCTGCAGCAGGAGGCTATCCACAAGCTGTTCGCCGTAGCGGAGCGTGTACATATGTGCCAGGACAAGGCGCTGAAGACCAACTGGTTACGTCTCCAGGATGTCAACTATCTCCACTTCATGAACCATATCGATCAGGGTGCTACGCAGTTCGAGTCCGCATACGATGCGTTCATCAACTACATGAACATCCTGTCTGATTTCCTGCAGACCGTCGAAGAGCAGTACCCGACGACCATCGAGAACGAGGAACTGAACGCCCTGCTCAAGACCATCCGCAACCAAGAGGAGGAGATACAACTTCTTCAAGCTAAGCTTAAGAAGAAGTAATTTGAGATTTTAAATTTTAAATTTCAAATTTGCAATTAAAGCGTAGCTTTATAGTATTAGTGCTGTTGGCAGCGACCCTTGTGGCCGCTGCCAAGCAGCCTCGTATCCGCACGGTGGTCAAGACCTGGCAGATGCCTTCGTTCAGCGCCGTAGCGGACACCATCCCCTTCCGGGACACTGTCATGCTCAACTACCACGACGTAGATGTCCAGCAGCTCTACTCGCTCAGCAGCACCATGAACGGAAACATCCTCGTCTCGCCCATCCAGTCGCGTGTCGTACAGGACCGTAAGCAGACCGTCCAGGACCCGTTCGCCTACAGCCTCACGCCGTACGTCGTCACCCCCCAGGAACAGCGGTTCTTCAACACCACCGTTCCTTTCTCCACCGTAGCCTACAAGAAAGGTTTTGTCACCGGACACGAAGAGAACGACATCGACTTCCTCTTCACCGGTAACATCGGCCGACGCCTTAACCTCGGCCTCGAGATGGACTACCTCAGCTCCATCGGACACTACAAATACACAGCCGGCAAGCTGTTCCGCGGCTCCGTTTGGGGCAGTTACACCGGCTCCCACTACAGCATGCACGCCGCCTTCGGCTGGAGCCGGCTCAACTCCTTCGACAACGGCGGTCTGCAAGACGTCGAACAACTCAACAGCAGCCTCAGTTGCGAGGACCTGCCTGTGCGCCTCAGCCGAGAAGGTGTCATGACGGGCTACCGTTACCTCAGCGGGTACCTTCATAACCAGTACGCCATCACCAAAGAGCACGCTTACCACGACTCTATCGAAGCCATCGTCGACGGACGGCGCACGAAGATAGACACCGTACGCGTGGACTATATACCCCTTATGACTTTTAGTCATATCTTCGAGACCAACAACTCCAACAGGCGTTATATCGAGAAGACCTCCAACCAGGGCTTCTACGACAATATCTACTGCGACTCCACCAAGACGAACGACTCCACGGACGTCCTCACCATACGCAACACCCTCGCCGTCACTTTCTGCGAGGCCTACAACACCAAGCTCAAGTTCGGCGCCACCGTCTACGCCATGAACGAGTGCCAGCGGTTCCTCAACGACTCCGTGCCTTACGACAGCATCTACGACTATAAATGGACCAACAACACCTTCGTCGGCGGCGCGATACACAAGCACTCCGGCTCACACGTCCACTACAACGTCGAGGGACAGGTCTGCCTGCTCGGTTATAAGATCGGCGAGTTCGACGTACACGGTGCCCTCAAGACGCAGTTCATGGCGGGTAAGTATCCTTTTGAGATATCCGCACGCGCGTACGCCAAGAGCGAGAAACCCAGCTGGTACTACCAGCACTTCCGCTCCAACCACCTTTGGTGGGACAATAACTTCGGCTTCACCTACCGCTTCATGGGCGGTGCGACGATCGCGTACCTCTACAAATGGCTCAAGCCCCGTATCGACTTCAGTTTTGAGAACCAGACCAACCCTATCTACGTCTCCGCCTCCGACTGGAAACCCCGTCAGTTCAACGGTAACGTACAGATCATCACCGGCGACATCGGCCTCGACCTCACCACCCCGTGGATCAACCTCGAGAACCGCGTCGTCATCCAGCACAGCACCAACGACTCTGTCATGCCCGTGCCTCTCGCCATCCTCCAGCACCGCCTCTACTACCACGGCACCTGGTTCAAGGCCCTCGACGCACAGATAGGCGTCGACCTGCGCTATTTCACCCGTTATCACGCACCCGTCCTCTGCCCCGCGACCGGCATGTTCGGCACACAGCAGGACACCGAGATAGGTAACTACCCCTGGATGAGCGTCTACGCCAGCTTCTACGTGCGCTCCATCCACCTGCGCTTCTTTGCGCACTACCAGCATATCAACCACCTCTTTATGAAGCATAACATTAACTACCTCACTATGCCCAATTATCCGACCAATCGCGATGTCTTCCGTGCGGGCTTAGCTTGGCATTTTTATAACTAGTAGAGACTTTGAGTAATTAGATGTTTAGAATGATCATCACACCGAACTTAAACAAGATTTTGATATACGCGCAGGACGAAGCGGAACGTCTGCAGAGTAGAGAGATCCAGCCCGAGCACATGCTGCTCGCTATCTTCCGTCTCATCGAGTGCTCCGCCTACGACCTGCTCTTGCGTGCGCAGTTCAAGCCCGAGGAAGCCAAAGAGCCCCTCGAGGATGCCGTACGCGGGTCCGAAGAACTCGAGAACCCCGTGGAGCAGAGCCCGCAGGTCGAGCGGATCCTGCGCATCGCGGCCGCTATCAGCCGCGAGTACAGAGCCGAGGCGGTAGGCACCACCCACCTCCTCATGGCTATCGTACGCGAACAGATCAACCCCGCCGCCGCCTACCTGGAGCACGAGTGGGGACTGACCTTCAACAAACTCGTCGACCTCTACGGCCAGCCGCATTACTCGACCGAGCTGCCGATGGACGGCAACGAGCAGATGGGTGATGTCAGCGACGAGGACTGGCAACCCGCCAACAACCCCAAAGGCAAGAACGGCAAGACCCGCGCGCTCGATAAGTACGGTCATGACCTCACCCGTCAGGCCGAGCAGGGACAACTCGACCCTGTCGTAGGACGCGAGGTAGAGATAGAGCGCGTCATCCAGATTCTCAGCCGGAGAAAGAAGAACAACCCCATCCTCATCGGCGAACCCGGTGTGGGTAAGTCCGCCATCGTCGAAGGACTCGCACTCCGTATCCAATCCGACGAGTCCGGGGCCCTCAAAGGCAAACGGATCGTCACCCTCGACATCGCCTCTATGGTCGCCGGCACTACCTACCGCGGACAGTTCGAGGAGCGTATGAAACAGGTCATCACCGAGCTGCAGGAGAACAAGAACATCATCCTCTTTGTGGACGAGATACACACCCTCATCGGTGCCGGTAACGCCTCCGGCTCGCTCGATGCAGCCAACATCCTCAAGCCCGCCCTCGCACGCGGAGAGGTGCAGTGCATCGGGGCTACCACCACCGCCGAGTACGCCAAGACCATCGAGAAAGACGGGGCCCTCGAGCGACGTTTCCAGAAAGTGCCGGTACGGCCGACGACCTCCGACGAGACCATCGACATACTCCGCCAACTCGCCGACCACTACGCTTCCTACCACCACGTCCTCTACACCGAAGACGTCCTGCGCGCTTGCGTCAGCCTCTCCGAGCGCTACCTCAACGACCGCTCCTTCCCCGACAAAGCTATCGACGTCCTTGACGAAGTAGGCGCAAGGGCACATGCGCGGCGCCAAGAGAACGCAGACTCCGACACACCCTATACCGTCACCGTCGAAGAGGTGGCAGGCGTCGTCAGTATGATGTCCGGCGTGCCCGTGCAACGGGTAGCGACTGCCGAGAACGAACGACTCCGCACCATGGCGGACACGCTCAAGCATAAGATCATCGGACAGGACCTGGCCGTCGAGACCGTCGTACGCGCTATCCAGCGCAGCCGACTCGGACTCCGCGACCCCAAGCGCCCTATCGGTACCTTCTTCTTCCTCGGCCAGACCGGCGTCGGTAAGACCTACCTCACCCAGTGCCTCGCCGAAGAGATGTTCGGCTCCAAGGACGCGATGATACGCTTCGACATGTCCGAGTACATGGAGAAACATACGGTCTCGCTCCTCGTCGGAGCGCCTCCGGGATACGTCGCCCACGAAGACGGCGGTAAGCTCACCGAGGCCGTGCGCCGCAAACCCTACTCCATCATCCTCTTTGACGAGATAGAGAAAGCGCACCCCGACATCTTCAACATCCTCCTCCAGGTCCTGGACGAAGGACGACTCACCGACCGTCAGGGACACAGCGTCGATTTCCGCAACACCATCATCGTGCTTACGAGTAACGTCGGCACACGACAACTGCAGGAGTTCGGCACCGGTATCGGTTTTGCCAACGACGAGATGGATACCCACCGCACCCACCAGCTCCTCATCAAGGCGCTGCAGAAGCAGTTCCCGCCCGAGTTCGTCAACCGTATCGACAACGTCATCACCTTCGATCCGCTCTCCAAAGAGTCCATCGCGGCCATCGTACGTGTCGAGGTGGAGAACCTCCGCCAGCGCATGAAAGCGCAGGGACACCAACTCGTCATCACACCCGAGGTCATCGGCCAGCTCGTCGACAAGAGCTTCGATATCAAGAACGGTGCTAGACCGGTCAAACGCGCCGTACAGACCTACCTCGAGGACCCGCTCACGGACATCCTCCTCAGAAGACCCAACCAAAAGAAAATAACAATCAAATCCATATAAACTATGACAGTAGAAATTACCGATGCGAACATCAAGGATGTACTCGCGTCAAACAAACCCGTAGTGGTAGATTTCTGGGCCGCTTGGTGCGGACCGTGTAAGATGATGCTCCCGATCCTCGAGGAACTCTCCAACGAGTACGAAGGACGTGTCATCGTAGGCAAACTCAACGTCGACGACAACCCCGACACCTGCGAGCAGTACGGAATCATGAACATCCCGACCATGCTCTTCTTCCAGAACGGCGAACTCGTCAATCGTCACGTAGGCGCTTGCCGCAAACAAGACCTGGCGCAGATCTTTGAGGCACTTTTGTAAAAAAAAGCACACAAAAAGCCACAAAATTACGATTTTATTTGCATATTCCAAATATTTGTAGTAATTTTGCGCCCTATTTTGCCGTATTAGGCACAGTTTTTGTGTGCCCAATACGGAATGGGGTCCCCGAAAAATTTTAATTTTTGGGGTAAAGCTGGGTCCGGTAGCTCAGTTGGATAGAGCAACAGCCTTCTAAGCTGTGGGTCGGGGGTTCGAGTCCCCCCCGGATCACATCACTAAACACTAAACGCTAAACGCTAAACGTTAAATATGCGTCAATTAAAAATTACTAAATCAATCACCAATCGTGAGTCAGCAAGCCTCGACAAGTATCTACAGGAGATCGGTCGAGAGGACCTGATCTCGGTCGATCGTGAGGTAGAACTGGCCGGTCGCATCCGCAACGGTGACCGTGCTGCATTGGAAGAACTTGTCCGGAGTAATCTACGCTTTGTAGTGTCTGTGGCTAAACAGTATCAGAACCAAGGTCTGAGCCTGCCCGATCTAATCAACGAAGGCAACCTCGGTCTTATCAAAGCCGCAGAGAAATTCGATGAGACACGCGGATTCAAGTTCATCTCCTATGCCGTATGGTGGATCCGTCAGTCTATCCTACAGGCACTCGCTGAACAAAGCCGTATCGTTCGTCTGCCCCTTAACCAAGTCGGCTCGATGAACAAGATCAACAAGGCTTTCCAGCGCTTCGAGCAAGAGCACGAGCGCAAACCGAGCGCCGAAGAACTCGCCGAGATGTTGGACATCCCAGTGGACAAGATTGCTGAAACGCTTAAGATGTCAGGCCGACACGTCAGTGTCGATGCGCCTTTCGTTGAAGGTGAAGACAACAGCCTCATTGATGTCATGATCAATGAAGACTCACCCAACGCCGACCGCGGACTTATCAACGAGTCCCTCTCTACCGAGATCAGTCGCGCATTGGCTACACTCACCCCCCGCGAAGCGGACATACTGCGTAAGTTCTTTGGTATCGGCACACCCGAGAAAACACTCGAGGAGATAGGAGACGAACTCCACCTCACCCGAGAGCGCGTGCGCCAGATCAAAGAGAAAGCGATCCACAAACTCGAGAGCGGACAACGCTCCCACATCTTGAAGACTTACCTTGGGTAATGAAAAAGCCTCCCGTTGGGGAGGTTTTTTGTTTGATCTGGAATTCCGGTAATTCGGTATCCCGGGATCACGGTATACCGGTAATCTGAGCACTAACGCGAAGCTTTAAAGTATAGCGGAATGGATATCGCGAGAAAGACGATGTTTGGTAACCATGCAGCCATAAACGGACTCATCACGTTATTGACGCTGAACGTCGTACTCACCGTCGAGAACAGGATATACGCCGCCGTCAGCCCTGTTCCGATACCGAGGTTCTTACCCATGCCGCCCCGCACCTTCCTACTCGACATCGTCACACCCAGCAGCGTCATGATGAACGCCCCCACCGGCAGCGCCCACCGCTTGTGGTACTCCACCTCAAACGCCTGAACGTTACCGCTCCCGCGCTCCCGCTGACGCTTCATGTAGTACCTGAGCTCCGGCGTGGTCATGTAGTTCGCCTGCTGCGCCGTGATGAACAGCTCGTCCGGCACGATCGGCAGGCTGATGTCCAACCGCCTACCCCGCTCCAGCGTCTCTTTCATGTCCTCGAACCGCCGACGCGTGTAGTTATCCAGGTGCCACAGCGCCAGCGAATCGTAGTAGATACGGTCCGCCGTCGTACGCATCACTAAGCTCTTACCCTCGAAGTTCTCTATCGAGCACCGGTAACCGATACCCGACCGCCGCTGAAACGACTCGATATACAGCACCGTCCCCGGCTCGACCTCCATCTGGATATTACGCGCGTTCTCCGTCGTGAAATGGTCCACGTACTTGTCCCGAAAATGAAACATCCGCTCCGAACTCTTCGGTATCACAAAACTGCCTAACACTAAGGCTAACACAAACAGCACCGCAGCCGAGATCATATACGGCCGCATCAGACGGTGATAACTCATACCCGTCGCGTGCATCGCGATAAGCTCCGAGTTACCCGCCATCTTGCTCGTGAAGAATATCACCGAGATGAAGATGAACAGACAACTGAACATGTTCATGTAGTATGGGATAAACGGCAGGTAGTAGTCCAGAATGATCTCCTGCAGCGGAACCTGGTTCTCGAAGAAATCGTCGATCTTCTCCGTCAGGTCAAACACGATGGCTATAGACAGAATGAGCACGATCGAAAAGAAAAACGTGCCCAAAAACTTCCGTATTATGTACCAGTCTAAAATCTTCATCGGTGTTCCGTAACCCGTAACCCGTAACCTATAACCTCTTCATCAAATCCGGCATCACGCTTGCCTTCCATGCCGAAAAATCTCCGTCGAGAATATGTTTTCTGGCTTGGGTGACGAGTTCGAGATAGAACGCCAAGTTATGTATCGACAGCACTTCCAGTCCCAACATCTCTTGCGCGTGTATTAAATGACGAACGTACGCGCGCGTGTACGCGTGATCGACGTAACTCGTGCCCGCCGGATCCAGCTCCGTGAAGTCGTCCTCCCATTTCTTGTTGCGCAGGTTCATCACGCCGTTCCATGTGAAGATCATACCGTTGCGGCCGTTGCGCGTCGGCATCACGCAGTCGAACATATCCACGCCCCGCTCTATCGCCTCTAATAGGTTCCATGGTGTACCGACTCCCATCAGGTAGCGCGGCTTGTCTGTCGGCAATATGTCGTTGCACACCTCTATCATCTCGTACATCACCTCCGTCGGTTCGCCTACCGCCAGTCCGCCTATCGCGTAGCCGTCGCGGTCCAGGTCGCGCAACCGCTTGCACGCCTCCTGTCTCAGGTCCGTGTACGTACAGCCCTGTACGATCGGGAACAGGTGCTGGGTATATCCGTACAGGTCGTCGGTCCCGTCGAACCGCGCGATGCAGCGGTCTAGCCAACGGTGCGTACGGTCCATACTGTCTTTGGCGTATTTCCTATCCGCCGTGCCGGGGCAGCACTCGTCGAACGCCATCATGATGTCCGCACCTATCTCCCGCTCGATGTCCATCACACCCTCCGGCGTGAACAGCAGCTTGCGCCCGTCGATATGACTGCTGAACCGTACGCCCTCCTCGCTCATCTTACGGATGTCCGTCAGACTAAACACCTGAAATCCGCCACTGTCCGTCAATATCGGCCGGTCCCAGCCCTCGAAGCGGTGGAGGCCTCCTGCTTTATGGATTATCTCTGTGCCGGGACGCAGGAACAGATGGTAGGTGTTACCGAGTATGATCTGCGCCTTGATGTCCTCTTCCAGCTCCTTCCGCTGCACACCCTTCACCGTCCCTACCGTTCCTACCGGCATGAATATCGGCGTCAGGATATCCCCGTGGTCGGTATGTATCACTCCCGCCCTCGGTCCAACACCCTTCGGCTCACTATGTAATTCGAAAAATTTCAAATGTCAAATTTCAAATTTCTTTCAAATCCTGTTATTTATCGGAAAAACAATACTGGGTTTGAAAGAACGTGCTTCTTCGGGGGTAAGAAGCGCGTAGCTCATGATAATGACGGTATCGCCGACATGAACGAGATGCGCCGCCGCGCCGTTGATGCATATGCACCCTGAGCCGCGCTTACCCGCTATCACGTATGTCTCCAGCCGTGCGCCGTTGTTGTTATCCACCACCTGCACTCGTTCACCGGCGTATATGTTCGCCGCTTCCATCAGTGCCTCATCGATCGTGATCGAACCGATATACTCTAAGTTCGCCTCCGTCACCTGCACCCGATGAATCTTCGATTTTAATATATTCAGTAACATGTCTGCCAATTTTGCGTGCAAAATTACAACAAAAAAATGACATATGCAAATCTAATCTCCTTTTTACCTCATTTTGCCTTGTTTTTGACAGACAAACCAGTTAAAAGATAGCGCTTGCCGCCTTTCTCAATGTACATCTGTCCGTCTATAAGTACTTTTCGGACGCTTTGCTGTATATTTCTTTCTTCGGTATCCTCTATTCCTGTTGCGGCGTTTGCTAATGTTGATATCTCCATTGAAAAACGATCGTCATACGTTCCCTTTTCCAGATAAACGCTATAACTGGCTTCTATTAGATTGGTACGAATACCCGTTATCTGATCTTTTAGTAACAATGTTCCTTGTATATCTGACTCCATTATTTCAAACGTGTATTCTCCCGATTCATCTATCAAGACACCTAATGGAACAACCGTCATTTGCTCGCTTAGAGGCAGGCAATTACCCGCCAGGCGTTCATATCCCACCAAACTATAAATATTTGCCTTGCCGGTATTGAGCTCTTTACTTAAATCAAGTCCAAAGTCAAATGTTGCTGTCGCTCCTTCGGACATATGTATATAAGTATGATCGCAGTGTGCATCGTCTTTGGTTAACACTACTCTCCATTCATAAACCTCTTGCTCTTTTGGTCTTGCGGGTATCAGAGGCTTTTTGACATTAGACCATACAAACTCATCACCATTTTGCACCAGATACGCATGGGTGGGTAGGAAATCAAAATCGCTACTTGATATCACACTTAGGGAGTTATCGCCTGTGTTCCATCTGTACAAATAGGTTAGGCCACTAACTCCAGAAGGAGTTTCAAAACTCGGTACACCAATACAGCGCCAATAACTGTCCTTTGTTCGCCGATCACCTTCGCTTCCCAGGCTGGCCGATAAATCGATAGTGCATCTGTACTCTTCGCCAAGCGCCGGTATTGTTTCGTTTGCAGTTACAACTTCACTATAGCGTGAAAGGGCCGGAAAGTACAAGGTGGCCACATCTGCGCCGTTGACCCAAACCTCGTCATTTTCTGCTGCCATTTGTATGGAGTTCAGCTGTAGTAGATAGCCTTGACCGGCGTGCAAAACAGAGTCCGTGTCATCTATCATCACCCAGTTATCCGTTCGTTCGGCAAAGAACCCTTCCTCCGCACGACCCTTACCATCATAATAATACAGCAACCAATGTGTTCCTACCTCGCCTATACCATATATGTGCTCTACTTTCACATCGAACGGAAAACTGACGAAATAGTTATACCGCTCATACGGGCTCAACTCAGCATTGTTCAACCTCGTTTTACTAAATCTCAGTGCTCCGTACGCTTTCTTGCTGCTTTCTTCGGTAATGTCTATCCTACTGGCACTTCCTTGTGCCTCCCTCGTCAAAACTATGTCTGCATCCGCAGGATACACTTCTATCGGTGTCACATAGTAACTATCCAGCACGCCAGAACATATCACCCCCGTTTGTAGCGAACTCTTTATATAATACGTTCCTTCCGTTAATGGCATTGTACATGTCACGGCGTTCGGCCCATGAAGCGCAATTTGGTCGAAATCAAAGTCTATTACTTCATGACTGCAAGCCGCATCATTGTATAGCCCCCAACAAACTTGCACGCTCCCCTCAGGAACAGAAGCAATCGTTGGCTGAATAATAAGTTCCTGACCTGCTCTAACTTCTGCCGGTTCCAACAGAAAGGCTGTGATGTTAGCTGTAACGAAACAAGTAGAGAGAGTAAAAGCAAAAAGGACACAGAACTTAAGTGTGTTATTATGCATACGGATATGTAACATAGATAATATAAACAGAAGCAGTATGACAAATATATCCGGATCTCCTATGGGAACCTCTTTGGTAAGATCAGTTCCTCCCGTATCGGGCCTTTCGGACCAACCATTCTCACTTGGGTTTATATTTACGTTATTGGGACCACAACTTACTGTAGGCCATGAACTCATCATATTATTTTCGTAGTATTGTTCTGAGGGAGTCATATTGCTGTACGGAGGGTCTAAAATAATACCGGAGGATGTGCCTCCGGTATTATTAATAAGTTGATTCATTCGTTCCATATTTTTTTAGATCCAGCGGACGTAGCAGAAGTCCATGCGGTGGGGCAGGAGGTCGTTCTGCGGATACATACGCAGGCCGAACTTCATACCGCCGGCATAGTCAAGCTGGTAGACCTTCTCGAAGAAGAGGTGGCTGCCCTCGGACTTGACGAGCTGGAGCGGCTCTACTTCGTAGAGCTTGTCGTTGTTGTGGGTCGAGGTGCGGATCGCTACGAGCTCTACGCCGATACCCTTGTCGTTGAGGGACTTGGTGTCGAGTTCCACTTCTACTTTGAACTTATCACCTACGTTGAGGTTGTTCAGATCGACGTTGGTCTTGCTGACTACCTCTATCTCGTCCCAATGCGCAGCGATATTCTCTTTCCAAGCTGCGATCTCCTTAGCGACCTTGTAGTTATCGGCCTCGAGGAGCGCATGACGTTTAGCGAGCTTGTTATAGAAACGATCGAAATAGTCGTCGATCATACGCTTCATGGTGAAGCGCGGGGTGATCTTGGTTACCGAGTTCTTGATGTACTGGATCCACTCGGGGCTGTAGCCCTTCGAGTTCTTCGCGTAGTAGAGCGGGATGATCTCGCGCTCAAGCAGCGAGTAGATAGTAGCCGCATCGAGCTGGTCCTGGTGAGCCTGGTTCTCGTAGGTACGTTTCTCTGTGAGGTACCAACCGGCTTTCTCTACATAACCTTCGTACCACCAACCGTCTTTGACGGAGAAGTTAAGCACACCGTTCATCTGGGCTTTCTCACCCGACGTACCGGAAGCCTCGAGAGGACGGGTCGGGGTGTTGAGCCAGATATCGACACCGGAGATGAGGCGCTTAGCCAGGCGCATATCGTAGTTCTCAAGGAAGATGATCTTACCGAGGAACTGCGGCATACGGCTAATCTCGATGATACGCTTGATCAGGCCCTGTCCGCCACCGTCAGCAGGGTGTGCCTTACCGGTGAAGAGGAACTGTACCGGGTAGTTGGGGTTGTTGACGATCTTATCCAGACGCTCGAGGTCGGTGAAGAGCAGGTGCGCACGCTTATAGGTAGCAAAACGGCGACCGAAACCGATGACGAGATTATTGGGGTTCATCTCCGACAGGGCACGGACGATGCGGCCCGGGTCACCCTGATTCTTCATCCAGTCCTCACGGAACTGCTCCTTGATATAATCCATCATCTTGCGCTTCAAGCTCATGCGGGTGTTCCAGATAACCTCGTCGGGAATCTCGGCGAAGGGTTTCCACATATCGAGGTTGGATTGGTCACCCATCCACTCTTTAGGCAGGTATTTCTTATAGATGGTTTTCCACTCGGAAGCGGCCCAGGTAGGCATATGGACACCATTGGTGACATAGCTGACGTGGAGTTCCTCGGGGAAGTAACCGGGCCAAACGGGGGCGAACATCTTCTTCGATACCTCGCCGTGCAGCCAGGATACACCGTTGGCCTCCTGGCAGGTGTTGAGCGCGAAGACGGACATCGAGAACTTCTCGCCGTGGTCCTCGGGGTTGGTACGACCGAGACCGATGAGGTCATTCCACTCGATACCGAGCTTGCCTGCGTAGGTGTTCATGTACTTATAGAAGATATCCTCCTCGAAGTAGTCGTGTCCTGCCGGCACCGGGGTGTGGCAGGTGTACAGACCGCTTGCGCGAACTACCTCTTTCGCCTGCTCGAAGTTCAGTCCTTCGGCTACAAGGTCCACCAGACGCTGGAGACCCATGAGGGCAGCGTGACCCTCGTTGCAGTGATACACATCTTTCTTGATACCCAGTTTCTTAAGGGCAAGCACACCGCCGATACCGAGGAGAATCTCCTGTTTGAGACGGTTCTCGTTATCACCGCCATAGAGCTGGTGGGTGATCGAACGATCCCACTCGCTGTTGAGCTCGTTGTCGGTATCGAGCAGATAGAGGTTCATGCGGCCTACAGCTACGCGCCAGAGGTAAGCGTGTACGGTGCGGTCGGGGTAGGGCACCTCGATGACCATATTGGAACCGTCTGCCTCCTTGACCTGCGTGATGGGCAGGTTGGAGAAGTTCTGCGCCTCGTAGTTAGCTATCTGCTGGCCCTCCGGACTCAGGGTCTGGGTGAAGTAACCGTAGCGATAGAGGAAACCGATGGCGGTCATATCGACGTTGCAGTCAGAAGCCTCTTTGATATAGTCGCCGGCAAGGATACCGAGACCACCCGAGTAGATCTTGAGGATGTGCGTCAGACCGTACTCCATCGAGAAATAGGCGATGGACGGTTTTTTGGCGTCCTTCGGCTCGTCCATGTAAGCGTGGAACTCAGCATATACAGCGTTAAGACGTGCCATGAACTTACCGTCCTTGGTCAACTCCAACATGCGGTCATAGCTGATGGTGTTCAGCAGCACGATGGGGTTCGAACCGGCGCGATGCCATGCATCGAGGTCGATGTAGCGGAAGAGGTCCTTAGCGTCCCCGTTCCAGCACCACCAGAGGTTGTAGGCGATTTCTTGTAGTTTGCTCAGCTCTTTCGGCAGGGTAGCATGGATGTTACACTCTTTCCAAGAGGGCTGATTGGTGTTACTAACTTTTACTTTCATAGATATTTGTTTTTTAATTATTTTTGCTTGTTATACGTATCTTTGTCGCTTTTTCGCTCAAAAAAGCATAAGTATGATTTTTTCTCGAAAGATATTTCTTCGATAAAAAGCGTGCAAAATTACAACTTTTTTTGCACATATGCAAGATTTTTTGTAATTTTGCATCCGATTTAATGATTTTGTGTACTATAATTAGCAATCCATGTTTGTTGCCAACGACATACAGAACGAGATAATTCGCAGACGTGACATGCGGGAGGCGTTTACCTTTACCATAGACCCTGCCGACGCCAAGGACTTCGATGATGCGATATCTTTTGAGCGGTTACCGGTTACCGATGAGGGGTTACCGGAGACGTATCAAATCGGTGTTCATATTGCTGATGTGAGTTTCTATGTGCGTCCGGGTACCAAGATCGATGACGAAGCATACCAGCGCGGCACGTCCGTCTATCTCGTCGACCGCGTGCTGCCGATGCTGCCGGAAGAGCTGTGCAACGACAAGTGCTCCCTCCGACCGGGCGAAGACAAACTCTGTATGTCCGTCGTCTTCACGATGGACGCCGAGGCCCGCGTACTCAAATACAAGATCTGCCGCACCGTCATCCGGTCCGATGCGAGGCTCGATTATTTTCAGGCCCAAGATATAATCGCTAATCAAAACAGGCCCCTCCAGAGAACATTAGCGAAAGCACTGGAGGTACTAAATAGTCTCGCGCAGAAGTTGCGGGCGGAGCGGATCGCGAGAGGGGCGCTGACGATTGAGCAGAAAGAGACACGCTTCAGACTGGACAGCAAGGGGCATCCGACTCAGATCTATTTTGAGGAACCGAACGAGGCGCATCACCTGATCGAAGAGTTCATGCTGCTGGCTAACCGCACCGTAGCAACGGCGGTAGGCTCCGGACGGCCATTCGTCTATCGTGTGCATGATCTGCCGGATCAGGAGAAGCTCGAGGAAGTGAAGAAATTCAAGCGCCAGAACGGACGCAGAGGCAATGGCGAATGGTTGCAGCAAACGCTTGATATGCTGACGATTAGAGCGCAGGCGAAAGCGATCTATTCGACCTATAACATCGGCCACTACGGCCTTGCTTTTACGCACTATACCCACTTCACCTCCCCTATCCGTCGCTACCCCGATCTGATGGTGCACCGGCTCGTGGAGAAATACATTCTGACCGGCAAGCCGATCTCGCTGACCCGCGAAGAACTGGAGGAAAAATGTGAGCACTGCTCGGCCTGTGAGCAGGAAGCGGCGCAGGCGGAGCGCGACTCCATCAAGCTCTATCAGACGATGTGGATGGAGGACAAGCTCGGCCAGGTCTTTGACGGCCATATCACAGGCATGCAGGATTTCGGGTTCTTTGTCCAGCTGGACGAGAGCCGTTGCGAGGGTCTGGTACGCATGGAGCTGATTGAGCACCCCGAAGACTTTGTGCTGGGCGATCCGGTGCGCGTACAAGTGATCCGAGTGGACGTAAATCGCAGTCAGATAGATTTTGAGTTCGCATAAACTCATTTTTATTGGCAAAATGTTGCGTATATCAAAAAAAAGTAGTACTTTTGTGGCCAAATTGATAACACTATGAAAAAGCATCTCCTTTTTATCGTCCTGATAAGCCTTGTGTGTGTATGTGCGCACGCGGAAACCATAGTATTGCGTACGGGCACGCGCGTGCAGGGTACGATCGTGTTCCAGAACGAAGAAGTGGTCATCGTGCGTAATTCCGAGGGACAGCGTTTTCAGTACATGCGTGCGGATGTGGCCTCTATAGAGACGTCAGAAGTCAGTGTTCAGCAGTCAGATTCTGTAGCCGAGTCGGAACCGGAGATCCAGGTGCAGAAGAAAGCGTCTATCTTGCTGGAGCTGGCGGGCGGTAGCGCGTGTATGCCGGGCGAGAACTTCGGCGGTGCTGCGAGTGTGGACCTGCTGGTGGGCAGCCATCATATCAAGGACCGCCATGTGTTCGTCGGCGGCGGTGTAGGTTATCACGGCGTGTTCTTAGGCGCAGACAAGTATAATTTCCTGCCTATCCAGGCGGCAGTACGTATGCCGCTGACGGAAGAGAAGCATGCGCCGATGTTCGGCGTGACGGTCGGTTACGGCGTGGCACTGAGCAAAGACTATCTGGGCGGTCTCTACGCCGGAGCTGACTTCGGTTATCGCTGCCAACTCAACCCCAAGACGGCCATCGCGCTCGTCTTCTACACCCAGTTCCAACAGGCGCGGGTCAATACGACCGTGACGATTGACGAGCAGGAGTTCACCAATAAAGTCGGCCGCAGTCTCGTTAATTTTGGCGGTAAGTTCGCATTGTATTTTTAATGAAAAAAGCCCCGCGAGAAAATAGGATAAGTATCTTGCTCAACGACAGTGAGCAGCGCGCGCTGGACCGATTCTGCGAGCGGTACAAGATCAAGAACCGTAGCCGTCTCGTTCGCGAGACCCTCATGCGGGCTATCCTCAAGAAGATCGAAAACGATCAGCCTACGTTGTTTGATTAGGTTACGGGTTACCGGTTATGGGGTACCGGTTATGGGTTACCGATAAAAAACAAGAGAGAGTCGTGATGACTCTCTCTTTTCATTAACCAATCTTTTTACCTTAAATTTTTTCTCTTACCGCAACTCAATGCGTCTTGTTACTGTGTCGCCGTTGACTTTAGCGTAGAGGCGGTAGGTACCGCGGTCGAGCTCAAACTCAGCGAAATTACCTTGTTCCTTCTGAAGGAGTTTACCTTGCATCGTATAGATTCTGGCTTCCTCCATGCGGGTAGATGCGACTACCAGTGTGTTTTCGCGGAAGCGAACAGTAAGATTTTCATTGCTTTTTGCGGCGTCCGCGAAAGTGAATCCTGCAATTACAAAACAGATTGTAAGCAGATAACTAACCTTTAACATGTACTTCTTCATAGTTAGTTCCCTTTCAATAAATGTTAGACTAATACCTTGTTTTTCGTTCGCGTCAATGCGTGGGCATCCGGTCGTTTCGACTTACCTTGAGAGCAGACGTCATCGAAAAACGGTGCAAAAGTACTGCCTTTTCCGGAGTTGTGCAAATATTTTGGCAAAAAAGTGTTAAATTTCTACAAACTGAGCAGTCGAGTTTACAAAATATCAGCAACCCGTAAAGATTGCTGACATTTTGTAAAATCCACATGACGAAATGACGTGATGACGTCATGACGACACATTATCTTATTTCACGCGCGCGCCTTGGGCGTTATAGAGACGGCCGTCGCGGAGGATGAGGAGCTGACCATCGAGGATCACCTTATTTGCCATTGGCGATTGGTCAGTAGTGATATCCTCCCATCCCTGATGGGGCGCGTCGGGGTCTTCGTCCCACATACCTACGTGCGTGAGGGGGTTACCGGTCTCGAAGTTGGTATAGCCGAACGAGTTACACTTAACTTCCATGAACTTAGCGATATAGGTCTTGCCGTCGTTGACAAGTCGGAAGGAGCCGGTGTAGTACGCATAGCGGTAGCCCTGCTCCATCAGTTCCTCATCGAAGCCGTCGAAAGTCAGGCGCAGTTCAGCATCGGTAGCCAGCCATGCGGCCTGCGGGTTACCGGCCTGCGGAATGATCATCGTGGACTCGAGGTCGAGGTTCTGACGTGCGGGGTTATAAACGCCCGACAGCGCGAACTCTTTCTCCGTATACACCAGGAACCACATGAGCGGATAGCCCTCTTCCCCCGTAGCAAACTGCACGATCCAGGAGTTGAGGCCTTCCTGATAATAGTGGTTTGTCGGCTCGATATAGAACGCATCCATCTCCGCTACGTTGAGCACGATGGCATCCTCGGGGATATCTGCCCCTTTGGACACAAAGTCATTTCCGGCTACCGGCAGCGAAGCCTCGAAATAGTTACCGTTCTCGCCCTTGGTGAAGGCCTGTACGGTCCAGGACCAGATAGCGTCCTTCGGCATGGTGGTCGTCTTCTCGGTGCCGTGTACGGTAAGCGAAGTGTAGAACTCGCCGTCTGCCATCAGCACTATCTCGTAGGCATCGGCCGTAGTGGCTGCCTCCCAGGAGAAAGTGACGTTATCGCCGCTGAAGACTTCTGCATGCACGTTGGTCGGTGTGTAGGGGTTGGTGCCCACCGTGAACACGCGTGTTACCTCCGAACCCAGCGGGGTGTTGTTCTTATCGATGAGCTGGAAGATAGCGGTATAGGACTTGCCGTCAATGACCTCTACGGTCAGCGGGCTGACGGCTTTGACTTTGGTGTCGTCGAAGTTATCGAAGGCGATGCTCTCGCCCGCACGAACGGACACGTAGAGGCGCTCGCCGGTAGACAGCGCAGGGGTCTCCCATGTGAAGGTCGCGGTCTTATGGTCCTCCGCTACACTTACCTCCAGATTCGTCACGGTGCGGTCTACGAGTTCGAAAGGAATCTTCGAGATCAGTTCTCCTTGTCCGCTCGCGGTGCTATACGGATAGATCTGCACTTGGTACTTACCGGGCTTGAGACCAAGGATCGGCGCAGTAGCGGTAGCGATGTTCGTTACGCATTTATCCCACGCGGCCCCCTTAGCCAGTCCGCCTCCTTCCTCGTCGGCATTGAGTATCCAGCGGGTCGAGCAGTAGAAGTGGTTCTCGTAGTCATCGTCCTCGGAGAAGCCGTTGAAGAGGCCGAGCTGTTTGTCGGTATACGCAAAGCGGTCGCACTCGCCTGTAGTAGATACGATACCGGCTACGAGTGCTTGTTCCTCTACGTCAAAGAGACCGATGGCGAAGGCCTCGGTGTTATAGCCGTACCAGGTGAAGCTGGCCTCGCAGTAACTGAGGCGGTAGATATCGGCATCGGGCAGGTCTTCGTCGGTGGGGTCTATCTCTCCGGACTTACCTATCTCAGCCACTACGAAGTTATCCATCGAGAGTGCTCCGAGTTCAGACGTGCCGCCTGCAAAACGGAAAGCGATGAACTGCACGTTCGCGGGTACTGCGCTGAGAACGACGGTCTTACGGACGTCCTCGATGTTCTGCGGCAGTGTCTCGAGTGAGACGAAGGTAGCAGGGTCGGAGGGGTTGGTCATATAACCGATCTCCGGCACACCGTAGTTGGCGCTAACGACGTTGGTATGGTAATTAAACGCTATCTCAAGTGTGTTGAGCGGTGCGTCAAAGACGGGTAGAGCAAAGACCTGTGCGGTGTTGTGTCCGCCGCCGGATACGCCCAGATGTGCCTGGCCATAGATGACCTGTGCGCCCTCTTCGGTATAGGTCTTGTCAGCTACTACCCACACTTGCGGTATCTCGGAAGCGACGGTCCAGCAGTCGGGTTGTACGTTACCCGTCACATCGCGGCTGAAGGTCTCGATCCAGGGGATAGACTGCAGTTCGCACGGGGTTTTGAAGGCCGTCTTCGGTGCCAGACTCTGCTCGCTCTCGGAGCAGTACGAACGTACGTAGAAGTCATAGGCGGTACTCTCGTAGAGGCCCGTGAGGGTGACGGATTTCTTGTCGGTCTTAATAGCCTCATTCCAGTCCGGTGCTTCGCCGCCGAGGACGTAGGTGTACTGGAACTGTGCCGCATCGCCCTGCCACGAGATAGTAGCGGACTCGCTGGTAAGGTTAGAAACGGTGATGTCCGTCGGTTTGTCGCAGGTAGCGTTACCGGCGATAGACACGCCCTTGACGTCATCGAGGTAGATACCGTCGCACTCGTTAGCCTGGTGGAAAGCGACATAGATACGCTGTCCTACGTAGGCGCTGAGGTCTACGGAGAAGGTCTTCCAGTCGGTCTTCGGGATTTTGTTCGTCTCGGCCTTCGAGGAGGTGTAGAACGTCTCCACTACCGTAAAAGACGATGTCTCCGTACCGGTCGTCGAGACCTCTACGCGGAGCTGTCCTTGGGAGGTGTTATCCTTAATACGTGCATCGAACTGGAGCGTCTCGCCTGCGGCGGGCTGTAACTCCGGCGTGATGAGATAACTCTCCGGCCAACCGTACGAGCCTACTACGTAAGCACATTTGCGGTTCTCTTTGGTCGTTTGGATCCATTGTGAATACTGGCTACCTCCGGCAGCTGTCCAACCCTCCGGCGGGAAGGTCTCGCCCTCAAAACTCTCATCGAGTTTCTGAGCCTGAATACTCGTGCAGCACAAGGCTGCAACGAGTACATACAAAAGCTTTTTCATTAATCTTATCTTGTTTTTTAGTTATGTGACACTTTCACACTAATCACACTTTCACACATCTTTATGTCTACATTACTTTTTGAGCAACTGACCCTGTGCGTTGTACTGAACACCATTGAGCTCGATGATGAGCATGTTGTTCTCCAGGCGCTTGGTAGCCTTCGCTCCCTCTGCACCTGCATTGTCGAGAGCGGTCGGGTATTCCGATGTCTCTGTTGCTTTGAAGTTATCAATCCAGAGATAGTACTTATCGTACGAGGTGTGCTTGATGGCGATGAACTTCGTTCCGGCCGGCACTATCCATGCATACTCTTGATACTCCGTGATGTTCGTAGTGGTCGTATCGATCCAAACGAAGGACGTAGTATCGCGAGTAGTCAGCGAGTAACCCAGTTCGAAAGTCTCTTCGTTAGAAGCAGACTCTGCCTTGTAGTCGAACTGAACCTTCACGTTCTTCTCTGTCGGAACAAGTTCCGGCGTGATGAGGAACTGCGACGGCTCGGTGGTGAAGTAGAAGCGGAATGCACTACTTGAAACACCTGTGTAATTGCGGCAATGCTCGAGCGTCCAGCATGTGATATCACCGGAGAAGTCCTCGTTGAGCGGCAATGCAACAGCCTCGCACTCGGTGGTGAAGGACTTGGTGATAGCCGTACTTTGTGCATCTGCACTGTAGTACGAGCGGACATAGAACGTGTAGGTAGTAGCCGGGTTGAGACCCGTCAGTTCAACGCTGGTGCCTTCAACGACATTCTCCGAACTCCATTCTTCGGCACCCAACTTGTACTGGTACTTCGTGATACCAGCCGCAGCGGTCCAGTGGAGCGAAACAGAAGTAGTCGCCAATGTACCGTCAACGGTATCCAGAGCTGTCGGAGCCGGGCATGCAGGCGTGAAGTTCACGCTCTTCGGCTCGCCTTTCTTGGTCTCGGAGCAAGACGAACGTACGTAAGCGGTGTAATCCACCGTCGGGGTAAGGCCCTTAACCGTTGCGGTCTTCGCATCGGTAGCCTGCCATCCTGCAGCCGCTTCATTTTGCGGAACAACGCAGTACTCGAAGGCATCTGCATCGCTCGTCCATGTCAGAACGACGCTATCAAGCTTCGCATCAGCATTGAGGGTCGAGATAACCGGACACGGTTTAGCAATCACTTCTACGTTATCGATATAGAGATATCTGTAGCTTTGATATTTATTTCCGCGGAAAATAAACGTTACGGTCTGACCAGTGTATGCAGCAAGGTCAATCGTCTTTTGCGCAAAGTCACTATTGGTAGAAAGATCTATCAATTTATGCTCATCATCGACACTATTAATATACACTGCACCACTTACATAATAGCTATAGTGCGAAAAGCGAAGAATAGCATCTTCCGTCAACTCAATCGAAGGAGTCTGCACATCCGCAGTATCGCTCGAATTGAGACGTAATGCGTTCGTATTGCCTACACCGGTATTTGCCACAACAGACCATTGCTCGTCAGCCACCCAGCAAGCGGGGAGAGAAGTGCTGGCATTGAAGTCCTCTGTGAACGGCAGAGCTTTCGTTTCGCATGCGGTCTGGAACGGCAGGCTGAGAGCCGCACTCTGCACGTCCGCGTTATAATAGGAACGCACGTAGAACGTGTAGTCGGAGCCGGATATCAGGCCTGTAGCCGTTGCGGTGAGCTCGGATTGAGCCTCGCTCCATGTGCTATTGTCAAGGCTCCACTGGTACTGCGTAGCTGCACCGTTCGCTTCCCACGAGAAGGAAGCGGAAGTAGCTGTAGCGTCACCTACTTGCTTTAAGTTCTGCGGAGCGATCGTGATGGTAGCGAACTCAGTGGTGTCGTTAGCGCTATGGCCGGTCGGATAAACCGAGCGAACGACGAAGAGGTAGTTGGCACCTGCTGCGAGGTTAGAAGCCGTAGCAGTGAGTTCAGATGTAGGTTTCCATTCTGCCTCATCACCCGGGAGCACGAAGTCGTACTCGTAGGACGAAGCGTCAGTAACAGCCAGCCACTGAATGGTAGCAGCGATATCTGTTACGTTCTCAGCCTCACTAGCTACCGGTACAGAATATTGCGGGGTATAGGTAACCTCAGCCGTCCAATCACCTTCGCAAGCAGCTTGTACTTGGAAGGAGTACGGTAAACCGGTCTCCAGATTCGTGAAGGTGTACGAAGTGGTAGTGAGCGGATTCTCCGTAACAGGAGTCCATCCGTCCTCTCCTTGCTGATATGCGAGGTTCCATGCGGTCTCAGCTCCACCGGCAGTCCAATGAACGGTCACGCCGTTGTAAGTCTTATCAGAGAACGTGATAGCGCCCGGTGTCGGACATGCAGGGGTAAACTTAACCGAAGCGGTCCAGTCGCTGGTACGTGTAGCCGAGCAAACAGCCTGTATTTGTACCTCGTATTCATTCTCTTCGTTCAGGCCGGTGAGTTCTTTGCTCTTTGCGGTCAGATTTTCAACGAGCGTCCACTCGTTCTCCGGTTCTGCTACGATACGGTAACGGAGGTTCCATGTATCTGCCTCATCGTCGGTCCATGTGATGATAGCACTACCCTTCGATGCTGCAGCTGCCAGACCGGTCGGTTTAGCACACGGCTTGACGTCAATAGCTACATCGTCGATGTAGATGTACGAATATGAAGTTCCGCCATTGCCATAAGCTCGGAAGATGAACTTAGCCGTTTGTCCAACGTAAGCAGTCAGGTCTACGGTTTGCTTAGTCCATGCAGTTGCTTTCGGCAGATCCATCAATTTAGTTGTAGTAGAGCCCACAACAATATACAACTCACCAACTACTTCGTTATAGTTGTGTAATTGGAAAGTGAGATTAGACTCTTGACCACCCAGATTAATGAACGGAGTGACAAGATCTCCATATTCTTCTGCAGTTGCATAATATGCAGAGAAGCTCATCGAATAGGAATAGCTTACGCGTTGTGAACTACTCGGAGCCCATGCATTGGTTCTCCAGCAGTTAGGCAGCGAAGAGCTAAATGCCTCGCTGAACGGCAAGCTATATGCGCCGCAGTCGGTAGTAAAGTCACCGGCTACAGACCACTCGCTTTCGTTCTCTTCGTCACAAACAGCAGCCACTTGAACGTAGTACTTGGTAGCAGGATCTAAACCTTCCAACACATGCGGCTTAGAAGCAACCTCCACTTCTGTCAAATCGCTCATATCTGCGTTCTTGGAATAGCGCAGTTTCCATGCGGTCTCCTCTCCTCCGTTGGTCCATGTGATGGTAGCGGAAGTGCTATCAACAGCCGTCGTCTTAACGTCCGCCGGAACAGGACAAGAAGGAGCTACATACTCAGAAATAGCGATATTGTCAATAGCTGCGGTGTAAGCGCTAGAAACAGGCAGGTATGCGAAAGCTAATTTAGCGCCATCAGGAACACCTGTGATCGGGAACGCGGTCTCATCTCTCCATAGGGAAGAACTGGTGGAATAATCACACGTCTTCAGCGCCGTGAACGCTGCATCTTTGTAATAACCAAAACGAATCTTACCACTCTTCGTAGAACTTTCCTCAACGTGCGAGAAAGCTACTTGCAGGGTGTTCAAATCAGCATCGATATCAGGTAAGATAGCTATTGCTTCCGTGCCGCTACCACCTGTAAAATACAAGGCCTTCGATGATAATGTCAAGTAAGAAGAACTGGATGCCACATATACCGCAGCGGTATTGCCTGCAGCAGTCCAGCAAGAAGGCATTTTGTTTGCTGTCTGATTGTTGAAGTCTTCATTATACGGTAAGGTCTTAGCCTCGCACTCGGTATCAAACTCTACAGCGGAAGTATAGGTACCGTTACAGGTAGCCGCTACTTTCACCTGGTATGTTGTACCGGAGGAAAGGCCTTCCAACAGATACGGATTCTCGGTAATATTCTCTACCGTTGTCCAGTCTGCATCGCTGGATTTCTTGTATTGCAAGTTCCACTCTGCCTCGCCGCTGTTTACAGTCCATTGGATAGTTGCAGTTGTCGTCGTCTTAGTAGGAATCGTCGGAGTACCCGGAGTTTTACACGTCGGGGTAAAGGTCGAAGCCGCAGCCACAGCAGGACTCTCGTCAGTAGCGCTACAAACAGAGATGATTTGTACGTAGTAAGGTGTGCCGGTTGTCAAACCGCGAAGGTTGTAAGGATGAGCAGTAACGGCGTTGCCGTCATTAGCGGTAGTCCAGTTCTCGCCATCGGTAGAGTATTGTACTTTCCAAGCCTCAGCAGTACCATTCTCTGTCCAATCGATGGTAGCACCATCATAAAGAACGTTAGAAACGGCGACACCAGAAGGTTTGGTACAAGTCGGAGTGACAATAACCGTGACATCATCAATATAAGCATCATAACTATAAGAGCCTCCTGCATACTGGATAGCCAAACGCGCACCTTCTGCAGCATCTACGTTAGGAACAACTAACTCAAAATATGTATAGGAGGTTTTTCTTTCCAGATTAGATGCTCCCTCGTACGCCGTGAAAACACCGTTCTTATAATAACCGAATGAGAATTGACCACTGTAGGTATTATAATTCTTGTAATAGAACGAAACCGTCAATGTATTTAAAGCCTCGGTAAAGACCGGAAGAACTGCGATATTAACGGAAGTAGATGCTCCGCCATAGAAGTGCAACCATTTGTCTCCGCCATGTGCCGAATAGCCGCTGCGTACATAAGGATACGTTGTGCTATTGTACTCATACGAAACAGCATCCCAGCAGTTCGGCATTAAGCCACTACCAGCAGTCTCGTTTTCGAATGTACCATCGAAGTCTTCGACAGACATAGCGTTACACGGAGTGGCAAATTGTGCCTTTACAGAAGAGCTGACAGTTGTAGCATTAAAGTACGAACGAACATACACATCATACTTCGTGCCTGCAGTGAGGCTAGTAAGGGAAGTTGTTACAGCACCTTCTACCAATGTCGGGGAAGTCCAATCTTCGGCAGCGCCTCTTTCTACTACGATATACTGATAGTCAGTAATACCTTCAGCAGCTGTCCAACTAAGAGTAGCAGTAGTTGTAGCGATATCCGTTACTTGCGGAGCGGTTGGGGCGGGACATGAAGTGCTGAAGGTTTTCTTTACAGCTGTACTTTGATCGTCTGTACCGCAATAAGTACGAACATAGAAATCGTATTCTACGCCGCAAGTCAAACCGTCAAGTTCAACAGAATTGGTGTTTTGAGCCTCGACGCCTTCCCAGTTGGGAGTACCGTTTTTCTCTACATAAAGATACTGATAGTTATCCTGACCCTCTGCCTTTGTCCAAGACAACGTAGCCTTTACCGGCGTGTTCTGCGTAGCAGTAACATTGGTGGGCTTTGCGCAAGAACCAGCAGGTGCTGCTTCGTAGGTAAAGGTAGTTTTCGGGCAATAACTAACTATCGTTGATCCTTTCAAAGCTCTATTAGAAACTGATGCAGCATAAAACGCCATATAGCTACTACTAGACGTTTTTACATAAGCTCCAGCCGTCGTTTGAATGTCGATTAGGAGGTTTCCTCCATTATACGAATACGGGGCATCAAACGTAACGGTAAATTCTTTGTTTGTGAAATCGAAATTGATAGCACCGGTATATACCTGACTAAAACTTCCATCTACCGTTACCAAGCTAGTGATGGACGTATTTTCTACTTCAGCCAAACGGAATGTCACATTCGGTATATTGCTGGCATTTGACCAGGAATGACCGGTTCTGTTAAAGTAGAATTTTAAGCCCTTAATGTTAGCGCCGTCCATAGCAGACAATTCGCTAGAAAGGAATAATAATTGGTTGTGCTGAGGGCCATCAAGGTTATACCCGTCTACAGGTACACTTGTGGTTGTCCAGTCATCATCCATGACGGTCAACGTCAAATCATCTGCTTGCGCGGTAAGGGTACCTGAACAGACTAGCGCAATCAGAAGAAATAATTTGTAAATCTTTTTCATTTCTGTAAGATTTTTGTTTGTTAATAAATATTGTTTGTTTTTGACATTTTGCAAAACAAAAAGTGCGCAAAGGTACAAAAAGTTTTCGATATGACCAAATTTATTTGCAGAAATTTAGATAAAAATAGAAAAATTCGACAAAATGCAACATTTAATACCAAATTAGCATAATTATATTATGGCGTTTAAGTGCATGAACAGCTTAAAACCCTAATAAAAGTCTGTAAAAAGTCTAATAAAAGTCTAACAAAAGTCCGTAAGGTTTAGTTGACAAAAAACAAAAAAATCGCACATTTTAGGGCTGTTTTCTTGCGTATGTCAAAAAAAAGTTGTACTTTTGCAGGCTAAATTGCATTAATGTGCGCTTATGCGTACATAACGAACAATAATAAAGGAATATGCAAAACATTCGAAACATAGCAATCATTGCGCACGTGGACCACGGCAAAACGACACTGGTCGATAAGATGCTGTACACGGCGCACCTGTTCCGCGAGAACGAGAACAAAGGGGAGTTGATCCTGGACAACAACGACCTGGAGCGTGAGCGTGGTATCACCATCCTGGCGAAGAACGTAGCCATCGACTACAAGGGGACGAAGATCAACATCATCGACACTCCGGGGCACGCGGACTTCGGCGGCGAGGTAGAGCGTGTGCTGAACATGGCCGACGGCGTGTTGCTGCTCGTGGATGCCTTCGAGGGGGCGATGCCGCAGACACGCTTCGTGCTGCAGAAAGCACTCGAGATAGGTCTGAAGCCTATCGTGGTGATTAACAAAGTGGACAAGCTCAACTGCCGTCCGGACGAGGTCCAGGAAGAGGTCTTCGACCTGATGTGTAACCTCAACGCGACCGATGACCAGTTGGATTTCCAGACTCTTTACGGCTCCGCCAAGCAGGGCTGGATGTCCACGGACTGGAAGAAGCCGACGACTGATCTGACGGACCTGATGGACGCCATCATCGAGTATATCCCTGCGCCGGTGGAGAACCCCGGTACGCCTCAGATGCTCATCACGAGTCTGGACTACAACAGTTACGTAGGGCGTATCGCTATCGGTCGCGTACACCGCGGCGAGCTGCGCGACGGGCAGACCGTGACGCTGGCGAAGAAAGACGGCACGATGGTCAAGACCAAGATCAAAGAGCTGCATACGTTCTCGGGCATGGGGCATGTGAAGACCGAGGTGGTCAAGAACGGCGACATCTGTGCGCTGATCGGTATCGACGGCTTTGAGATCGGCGACACGATCTGCGACGCAGAGAACCCCGAACCGCTCAAGCCTATCGCTATCGACGAGCCGACGATGAGTATGACCTTCTGCATCAACGACAGCCCGTTCTTCGGACAGGACGGTAAGTTCGTGACGAGCCGTCATATCCAAGACCGTCTGAACAAAGAGCTGGAGAAGAACCTGGCGCTGCGTGTGGAGAAGGGAGCGGAAGAATCGTCATGGCGCGTGTATGGCCGGGGTGTGCTGCACCTGAGTGTACTCATCGAGACGATGCGTCGCGAAGGCTACGAGCTTCAGGTAGGCCAGCCGCAGGTCATCATCAAAGAGATCGACGGCGTCAAGTGCGAACCGGTGGAGAGTCTGACGGTGAACACCCCGGAGGAGTGCAGCGGTAAGATCATCGAGTTCGTCTCGACGCACAAGGGGGAGATGACGAAGATGGAGATAGTCAACGACCGTGTACACCTCGAGTTCACGATCCCGAGCCGCGGTATCATGGGTATGCGTACCTATGTGATGAACGTCAGCGCCGGCGAGGCCATCATGGCGCACCGTTTCCTGGAGTACCAGCCGTGGAAAGGCGAGATCGTGAAGCGTACGAACGGCAGTTTGATAGCCATGGAGGCGGGTACGGCGTATGCTTATGCGCTGGACAAGCTCCAAGACCGCGGACGTTTCTTCATCGACCCTCAGGAAGAGGTCTATGCCGGACAGGTAGTGGGCGAGAACGCGAAGGAAGGCGATATCGTGATCAACGTCACTAAATCCAAGAAGCTGACGAACATGCGTTCGAAATCCGCAGACGACAAAGCGGTACTTCCGCCGCCCGTACGCATGAGCCTCGAGGAAGCGCTGGAGTATATCAAGGAGGATGAATACGTAGAGGTTACGCCGCACGCGATGCGTATCCGCAAGATCATTCTCGACGAGCTCGAGCGGAAACGCGCTGGACGCGTTTAAATTCGGTCGTGATTACGAGATCACGTGACCACGAGATGACGAAAAATAATTAAAAAACAACTATAAAAATGAAAATTGAACAAAGTGAAGTAAAAGACCTGATGGCTGTGATCTCCATCACCTTGGAGCCGGCTGACTATCAGGAGGAAGTTGCAAAGCAACTCAAAGAAGTGCGCCACAAAGCGCAGATGCCGGGTTTCCGTCCAGGTATGGTGCCCGCAGGCTTGGTAAAGAAGATGTACGGTAAGGGTATTCTGGCTGACGTGCTGAACAAGCTCGTAGGCGAGAACCTCAACAAGCACATCGAGGACAACAAACTGCAGATCCTTGGCGATCCGCTGCCTAACGACGAGTTGACGAAGAACATCGACCTCGACCACGAGGACACGTTTACCTTCGCTTTCGACATCGCTGTAGCACCGGAGTTTGACGCCAAACTGAACGGCAAGAACAAAGTGCCTGAGTACATCATCGAGGCTACGGAGGAAATGATCGACAAGCAGGTTGAGGCCTACACGAACCGTTTCGGCGAGTACACCCCGGAGGACAAGGAGAAGGGCACCAAGGCAGAGGTAAAACCCTGCGCAGTAGATGCTGAGTTGTTCGCCAAGGTTTACGGCGCAGACGCTCCGAAAGATGAGGCAGGTTTCCGTGCCCGTATCAAAGAGGACATCGAGCGCAGTTTGGCAGAGGAGAGCAAGTATCGCTTCGGTATCGACGTCAAAGCTGCCATCATGAAGAAGATGGAGAAAGTGGAGTTCCCGGTTGACTTCCTCAAACGTTGGGTACTTGCTACGAACGAGAAGATGACCCAGGAGGAGCTCGACAAAGACTTCGACAAGATGCTCGACGAACTCAAATGGCACCTGGCTAAAGACCAGCTCATGAAAGAGTACAAGATCGACGTGCAGAAAGAAGAGGTTGAGGAGTACGCAAAGCGTATCGCCAAGATGCAGTTCATGCAGTACGGTCTGATGAACGTCGAGGACGCGATGCTCGCTAACTACGCGCAGGAGATGCTCAAGAACGAGAACCAGCTGCGCGGCATCGTAGAGCGTCTGGTAGAGGACAAACTCTTCGAGGCAGTGAAGGCGATCGTCAAGGTAGAGACCAAGAAGGTGAGCCAGAAGGAATTCGACAATCTGTTTAAGTAACTAGAAATCTAGACTTCTAGAAATCTAGACATCTATGACAAGAATTCATTTTATAGCTATAGGCGGCGCGGCGATGCATAACTTGGCACTCGCCGTAGCCTCCAAGGCGGGGTACCGCGTGACGGGGTCGGACGACGAGATCTTCGACCCGGCACTGACGCACCTCCGTGAAGCAGGTCTGCTGCCCGATGAGATGGGTTGGCATCCCGAGCGTATCACGAAGGATATCGACGCGATCATCCTCGGCATGCACGCCCGTGAGGACAACCCGGAGTTGGTCAAAGCCCGCGAGTTAGGGCTGAAGATCTACTCCTTCCCCGAGTACCTCTACGAGCAGACGAAGGACAAGATCCGCATCGTGGTAGGCGGCAGTCACGGTAAGACCACGACCACCTCGATGATCCTCTACGTACTCAACCGCCTCGGTATCGAAGCCGATTATATGGTAGGTGCGCAGATAGAGGGCTTTGAGCGCATGGTACGCCTCAGTGACACGGCCAAATACGCCGTCTTCGAGGGCGATGAGTACCTCACTTCCCCACTCGATCTGCGATCGAAATTCCTCTGGTACCACCCGCATATAGCTATCCTCACCGGTATCGCATGGGACCATATCAACGTGTTCCCCACTTTCGACAAGTATGTCGAAACGTTTAGAAAGTTTATAGAGGGTGTAGAGCCTAGCGGCTCGTTTATCTGGTATAAGGGCGACGAGAACCTGCGTCATATAGCCGAAGGCGCACGTCAGGATATCAAGTGTATCCCGTACGATGCGTATGAGGGCGATGTGCCGATGCAGGTCTTCGGACGGCATAACATGCAGAACATGCAGGCCGCGATGTTGGCTTGTCATTGCATAGGTGTAAGTCCCGATGATTTCTATCGCGAGATCAGTACGTTCACGGGTGCGAGCAACAGATTGGAGAAGATCTGCGAGACGGAGAGTTCGGTAGCATACAAGGACTTCGCGCACAGCCCATCCAAACTCAAAGCGACCATCAACGCCGTGCGCGAACGCTATCCCGAGAAGAAACTCGTGGCGTGCATGGAGCTTCATACGTTCTCGAGCCTGATGGCCGATTTTCTGCCGCAGTACAAGGGTTGCATGGCCGAGGCGGACATCGCTTACGTCTATTTCAACCCGAAGGTCATCGAGCACAAACGGCTCACGCCGATCACCAAAGAGGAAGTGCGTGACGCGTTCGGCACAAGCAACGTAGAGGTGTTCACGGAGAGCGAAGCGCTGCAAGAGCGTCTGAAGAGCCTGAACTACGAGAACACAGCCCTCTTGATGATGAGTTCGGGCACGTTCGACGGCATTAACGTGAAAGAGTTCGCGCACGAACTCTTCAGTTGAAAGTTGAAAGTTGAAAGTTGAAAGATATGAATAAACAACAGAAACGCGACTACCTCTATATGCGCATGGCGCGTACGTGGTCGGAGAACAGTTACTGCGTGCGCCGAAAAGTAGGTGCGCTGCTCGTCAAGGATCAGATGATCATCTCCGACGGTTATAACGGTACTCCTTCCGGTTTTGAGAACATCTGCGAGGACGAGAACAATGTCTCCAAGCCTTACGTGCTGCACGCCGAGGCGAACGCCCTGACGAAGGTAGCACGCTCCAACAACAGCTCTGACGGCGCCACACTCTACGTCACCGCCAGTCCGTGTCTGGAGTGCTCGAAACTTATCATACAGTCCGGCATCAAGCGTGTCGTGTATGGCGAGGAATACCGCCTCATGGACGGCGTCGAACTGCTCAAACGCGCAGGAATAGAGGTTGAATTCTTAGACGACCAAGTTTAGTGTTTAGAGTTTAGAGTTTAGTGTTTAGAGGTATGAAAAAGTATCTTCTTCCTACATTGACCGTAGTAGCCGTAGCGCTGGGTATCGTCATTGGCTCGGCGCTGAGTCAGAACGCGAACGCACAGCGTATCGTCTTCCAGAACGGTTCTCTCCAATTGGAGCAGTCCAAAGTGGACCGACTGCTGCATCTGATACAGTCGGCGTACGTCGATGAGATCAACGTCGACAGTATGACCGACGAGGTGATGACCGAACTCGTGCAGAAACTGGACCCCCACTCCGCGTATATCCCCAAAGAGGACCTGGAGATGGTCAACTCCGAATTGGCCGGCTCTTTCTCCGGCATCGGTGTGCAGTTCTCTATCCAGCAAGACACGGTACGTATCGTAGCTGTCATTGCCGGCGGTCCGAGTGAAGGCGTCGGAGTGCTGGCGGGTGATAAACTCGTGACGGTCGACGACAGCCTTTTCGTAGGCAAGAAGATGAATAACGAGAAGGTTATGAAGACCCTCCGCGGTCCAAAAGGCACAAAAGTCAAACTGGGTGTGATGCGTGCCGGCTCGCCCGAGATGCTCTATTTCACCATCACCCGCGGCGATATACCTGTGACGTCCGTAGATGCGAAATTCATCATCGAGCGCAACGGTATCAAGATCGGCTTCGTGCGGGCAAACAAATTCGGCGAAACCACTTACCGCGAGTTCATCACCGCGCTGGCAGAACTCAAAGCGCAAGGCGCTACCCGTTTCATCGTGGACCTGCGTGAGAACAGCGGCGGATACATGGAGCAGGCGATCCGTATGGCCAATGAGTTCCTCCAACGCGGCGAACTCATCGTCTATTCGGAAGGCCGTTCCTACCCGCGTTACGAAGCGACAGCTAACGGTACGGGACGTTTCAAAGATGCGCCCCTCGTCGTGCTCATCGATAACTTTTCTGCATCGGCTTCCGAGATCTTCGCCGGCGCTATGCAGGACAATGACCGCGCTACGATCGTCGGTCGCCGCTCCTTCGGAAAGGGTCTCGTGCAGCAACAGATGTCATTTGATGACGGCAGTGCCGTACGTCTGACCGTAGCGCGTTATTACACGCCATCCGGACGTTGTATCCAGAAGCCTTACACACTCGGCGAACAAGAGGACTACATGAACGACCTCGAGGAGCGCTGGGAGCACGGTGAGTTCTACTCCGCCGACTCGATCCATTTCAGCGACACGACGGTTTATCGCACCAAAGGCGGGCGTGAGGTTCACGGCGGCGGAGGTATTATGCCGGACGTTTTCGTCGGTCGCGATACGACACTCAACACCCCGTGGTATAACCGCTGCGTCAACCTCGCCTACACTTATCAATTCGCATACCAGTACACGGATCAACACCGCAAAGAGTTAAGCCGTTTCACCGAATGGCAGGCACTCGAGAAACATCTGCTCAAGCAGAATATCCTGCCCGAGTTCGTGGCTTTCGCCAAGGAGAAAGGCGTGGAGCCCAACGAGGCACAGATCCAAAAATCGCGCCCGTTGATGACGCGACTTCTCAATGCCTATATCGTCCGGAACATCCTCGGCGACGAAGGATTCTTCCCGCTCTTCGAGCGCGACGATGAAATCACCAAGAAAGCAATAGAGGTTCTCAGCAAATGAGAACCTCTATTTTTCTAAATTCTGAATCCTGAATCTTACAACGCCTTCAGTGCTGCCAGCACGTATTGGTAGAACTTCTGCACGGTAGCGATATTGACGCGCTCGTCAGGGCTGTGCGGGTGCTCGATCGTCGGACCGAAGGAGATCATCTCCATACCCTCGTACTTGCTGCCGATGATGCCGCACTCGAGCCCGGCGTGGATCGTCACGATACGCGGACTATTACCAAACTCTTTCTCGTACGTCTCTTTCATCACTTTCAGCAGGTTGCTCTTGAAGTTAGGCTGCCAGCCGGGGTAAGCGCCCGAGAACTCGACATCTGCACCCGCCAGCGCGAAAGCGGACTGAATGACCGACGCCAACTCTTCCTTGCGGCTCTCTACGTTCGAGCGCGTCAGGCAGAACGCCGTTACCTTACCCTCTTCGGTCTTGATCATTGCGAGGTTGTTACTTGTCTCCACGATATCCGGCATCTCCGTGATGAAACGATAAACACCGTGCGGGCAGAGCGTGATGGCGTGGATGAGGAAGTCCTGTACGTCTTCCGGCATCTCCGTCTTGGGGCACTCTACCTCTTCGGCCTTGAAAGTAAGGTCGGGCTCTACGCCGTCGAACTCCTTGAGCCAGAGGTCCTCATAGCGATCTACGAGATCCTGCAGGTCCTGGTAACTCTCCTCCGGGATGGTGATGACGGCCGACGCCTCACGCGGAATAGCGTTGCGCAACGATCCGCCTTCTACACATGCCAGACGAGCTTCGAAATTAGCCACCGCATCCTTGAGGAAACGGAACAGCAACTTGATGGCATTCGCGCGTTGCAGATGGATATCGCAGCCCGAGTGACCGCCTTTGCAACCCTTCAGCACGACCTTCAATGCGATATCGCCCTCTTCGGTCTCCACCGGCTGGTAGTCAAACGTAGCGGTCGTGTCAATACCGCCGGCGCAGCCTACGTACAACTCGCCCTCCGTCTCGCTGTCGAGGTTGAGCAGATACTTACCCTTGAGCCAACCGCTCTTCAGGTCATTCGCTCCGTACATGCCGGTCTCTTCGTCAATCGTAAAGAATGCTTCCAACGGCGGGTGAACGACGTTCTTGTCCGCCAAAATAGCCATGGCCGTCGCTACGCCGATACCGTTATCTGCGCCCAGCGTCGTGCCGTTAGCTGTTACCCACTCGCCGTTATCCTCTACGTACGCCTCGATCGGATCTTTCTCAAAATCAAACACCTTGTCGCCGTTCTTCTGCGGCACCATGTCCATGTGGCCCTGAAGGATAACACCCGGATGGTTCTCATAGCCTGCGCTCGCCGGCTTACGGATCAACACGTTGCCGATCTCGTCCTGGAGTGTCTCAAGACCCAGGCTCTTACCGTAGTTAACAAGGAAATCCGCGATCTCTTTGCGTTTACCGCTCGGACGCGGGATCTGCGTAAGGCTGTAGAAACTCTCCCACAAACCTTTAGGTTCTAAATTTCTCATAAATATCAAATTTCAAATTTCAAATTTCAAATTTAGTCTACAGTCATTTCCCCACAAAGGTCTTTCCCCAGCAACTCCTTCGCCCGCTCGGGCTGTTCGCCTAAGAGCAGCATCATCTTCGTCAGCAGCGCCTCGGTCGTGATATCATAGCCCGACAGCACGCCCGCTTTCATCAAGTTGAGCGACACGGCGTACAGGCCCATCTCCACCGAGCCGGTGTTACATTGCGTCTTGTTGACAACGATGATACCCTTGTCCACCGCCGCTTTCAGCTCCTTATACAGCCAGCGGTCACTCGGGGCATTTCCCGCACCAAAGGTCTCGAGCACTACTCCTTTTAAACCGCGCGTACGTAAGAGCGCGCGCACGACACTCGGCTGGATACCCGGGAATAGCTTGAGCACAGCTACATTCGTATCAAACTCCGTGTGAAGCACAAGCGGTTCATTGGGATCGCTATAGTGCACTAAATGAGGCTGATACGTGATGTGCACGCCGGCTTTCGCGAGAGCCGGATAGTTATAACTGTTGAACGCCGAGAAATGTTCGGCATTACGTTTGGTCGTTCTGTTTGCCCTAAAGAGCCGGTCCTCGAAATATATCGTCACTTCCGGCACAAGCGCATTGCCGTCTTCGTCCTTCGCCGCGGCGATCTCAATCGCCGTCAGCAGGTTCTCCTTCGCGTCGCTACGCAACACCCCCACCGGCAACTGACTACCCGTAAACACCACCGGCTTGCCGAGGTTCTCCAACATAAAGCTCAGCGCCGACGCCGAATAACTCATCGTGTCCGTGCCGTGCAGGATCACAAAGCCGTCGTACGCGTCATAATGGTCATAGACCATCTGCGCCATCTGTTTCCAACTCTCCGGACCGATATCCGACGAGTCGATGAGCGGGTGAAACGCCTCGATGTCCACGTCAAAAACACCGGCATTGAGTTCCGGAATAAACGCTTTGAACGTCTCCATGTCCGCCGGTACCAAGGCCTCCGTGCCCTTCTCACGCACCATCGTAATAGTGCCTCCGGTCGATATCAAAAGAACTTTGCTCATAGCTTTTGTTCATTAGTCGCCGCAAAATTACAAAAAAATTTTGGTATATGCAAATTTTTTCGTACCTTTGCAGCCGAAAAACAAACAATACTACTACTATGGACCTCTTAAAGAACGAACAAAGGGTTGACAGATTGCCGCATTTGTGGGTAATGATCTGCTTAGTTTTGCTCATCATTCCGCTCATTTTCAACCGCGCTTTCCTCAACACAACCCCGCCTGAGTACGTGCCAAACGACAGCACGAAGAACAAAGCCATCATGTTCCGCCTGGGTAACTCTTTCCCCTTGTTGACAGCGGACAAGACCGGCAATGTGATCAGTAAGACAACCAAAGGAGAGACCTTGATCTTCCTCGGTGTTACCAAGGCAAACAAGAAAGTACCTGTGGGTATCATGGTACAGCGTGAGAACGGCGAACGAGGCATCATCTCCACCATGTCGATGGGCTTCCCGTTCCTTCGAGCCAGCGATGACTCCACAGAGGTCTATATCAAGAAAAACGGTAAGAAAAAAGACACCTATCTCTATGTCGGCAAGGACGGCAAGAAATACGAGAGCGGCCTGGACTATGCCCGCCCCATCCTGCCGAAAGGTTTCCGCAAACTCCGACTACAAGAAGACGGCGACTATTTCCTGACGAAGGAGAAGTTCGAGCGCCAATATATAGGCCAAAAACTCGCCGACAACGACACCCGTCACCGCATGGCTTGGCATATAGCCAAGACCAAAAACGGTTGGGAGGCGTACTACCCGAATATCGAGATCGTGGACCGTTTTGACGGCAAGATCTACAACCCCGTCATCATCTACAACCAGGACACCGTAGCGACCTCATACCACTACGCCGCCGGACACGCCGAGGACAAGAACGCCTCTGTGATCCAGCACATGCCGCTCCTTGGAGAACTCGTTGATTTTGAGCCATTTGTACGCATGATAGAGCAGTCTGTCTACGAACCCGATCTGGGTTTCTATACCCAGTACGGCGAGCCCGGTGAGAAGAACGGATTTGACAAAGATCCGGCCAGATGGACCTTGGTCATCCTCTTCCTTCTCGGCGGCATACTGTGGTTCCTTTTCACGCCGTCCATCACCATGTTCATCGCCGACTGCACGCTGTATATCCGTAAGATGTACTTCCCGCTCGACGATATCTATGTGCAGCTCATCTTCGCGCTTGTCGTAGCGGTCGCAACCTATATCTGGTGCGCGTTGATAGCCGTCTGGGGCTGTCCATGGTTTGGTATGATCTTCATCGGCCTCGCCTCACTCACCAGCTGGCGTATCGCATGCCGACACCTCAGCCGTCCTGTTCCGCGCGAGCGTTGTACGCAATGTCGCCGCATGGAGGTCAACGAGTACAACCGCTCCGACCTCGTCAACACCTATTTTGAATGGCGCGACGAGTCCGACCTCGTAGGCACGCAAGTGCTGGAGACTTGGCAGACATGGACCCAAGTGACCGAAAAATGGAGTGACGGACATACGAACTCCTACAAGAAAAACGTCCAGAACCACGAACGCGGCGAGAACTACTACGATGACTACAAGGCTTATTATCAGGTAGATGTGTACGACGATGTCTATCGTTGTAAGGGCTGCGGACATGAAGAGACGCAGCCTCGCACCCAAGACACCTGTCTCAAGCGCGTGAAGGTAGGCCAACATACGGAAACATACTCCACCTAATGGCGAAAATACGAATCATAGTGTGTGATCCGGACCTCAGTCTGGCGACCGTCCTCACCGACTACTTGGATAGCCGGGGATACGAAGCCGAACTGCTGACCGACGGAACTCAAGTCCTTTCTGCTTTGCAGAAGAGTCACTACGACCTGATGCTGCTCGACGTGCAGCAAGAGGCCGTCAACGGCTTCCAACTGCTGCGTGATATCCGTCGGTCCTTCCCGATCCTCCCTATCATCGTACTCACCGCCAAAAACGACCGTGAATCCCAACTCCGCGCCTTCCAACTCGGTTGCGACGACTACCAGTTCAAGCCCTTCACCATGGACATCCTCATCTGTCGCATCGAGGCCATCCTGCGTCGTCTGCGCACCCAGGAGGAGAACCGCCAGCGCGTCTTCAAACTCGGCCGATACACCTTCGACTCTGTCCATCAGACCTTCAACGGTCAGCACCTCTCCGGGCGGCAGAACGAAGTGCTCTTACTCCTCTGCCGGCGCCCTGACACGCTCGTCGAGAAACACTACATCCTGTCCGAGATCTGGCACGAGGACACTGCCTTCACAGCCCGTTCGCTTAGCGTCTTCATCAACGCTCTGCGCACCATCCTCCAACCCGCCGGATACACCATCCTCGCCGTCCGAAACCGCGGATACAAACTCGTAAATCAAAAATCTTAAATCACCAATTACAAATCACAAATTACCAATATGAAATTAATCGCTCCTTCCGTTCTCTCGGCTGATTTTGGCCATCTCGCACAAGACTTAGAGATGATTAACCGCAGCGAAGCCGATTGGCTGCATATCGATGTCATGGACGGCACTTTTGTGCCCAATATCTCCTTTGGTTTTCCGCTCATGGAGCCTATGCGCAAGTACTGCACCAAGCCCCTCGACGTCCATCTCATGATAGTGCACCCTGAGAAATACGTGGAGCGTTTCTGTGACGCCGGCGCATGGTCCGTCGGCTTCCATCTCGAGGCAGTCGAAGACCCGCTGCCTATCCTCGATCTCATCAAAGCGAAAGAAGTACGCACGTGCCTTACCATCAATCCCGACATCGACGTCAAGCGCCTCGTGCCCTACCTTGATAAGGTAGACATGGTGCTTCTTATGTCCGTCTTTGCGGGCTTTGGAGGACAAAAATTCATCCCCGAGACCATGGATAAGATCCGTTTTATCCGCCAGGAGATAGACCGCCGCCAACTCCCCACCCTCATCGAGATCGACGGAGGTGTCAACACCGCGAACGCCGCTGAACTCTTCGCCGCCGGAGCCGACGTCCTCGTCGCCGGCAGTGCCGTCTTCAACGCCCCCGATCCCTCCCTCGCCATCCACCAAATGAAGCAGTAAGCCTTCGGGATGGGAGAATCTAGAAAAATGAACTTTTCTGCATAAAAAATGACATTTTCAAGCCAAAAAATTTGGAAATGTCATTTTTTTGTTGTATCTTTGCAGTGAATTCTGAAAGATGCTTGTTTGGGGCTGAGTGTTTACCAAAATTGTGGCAGCAAAGAGGCTGCAAAGTAGGAAAATAACAGGCTAATAACGGGGTAAGAACCAGGTAACGACGCGCTAATAACGCGCTTTTTTATGCTAGTACGTCAGGTAAAGGGTCGTAGCGAGTAATGATTTTGTTTTCGATTTGGCCTGTTTTTTTTAACAAAATCTTTTCAGGTTTTGGGAATAAATTGCTTTTTTCTTGCATAATTCAAAAAAAAGTAGTACCTTTGCGCCCGATTTTGACTTTATATAGAGAAATGAAAAAAATAATATTATTTTTATTGGCCGTTTTTGCGGCTGTCAACGTGCTTGCGGAAGAGGCCGAAGATCCGATCATCATCACCGTACCGGATACCACTATCGTAAAACAGTCTTTCACTATTGAAACGCAAGGCATCACTATCTCCACCACGAATGGATCCATTTATCCGGCGGAGCATTCGTTCAATAATTTCGGAAGAGACTGCATCATCTGCTACGCCGGCGCTTCTATCTCTTTCAGCGCGTCACAGGACATCAAGGGCCTGGCTATTAACGGTAACACCAAGAAGAACTTCTCCGCGACCTGCGATCATGGTACGATAGATTACCTCTCCGATGACGCCGAAGATACGACCGGCGAGCCGGTTCTCACCATCTCGGACATCGACGCACAGAGTGTGACGATCAACTGCAACAACCAATTGCGTTGCTTTAGCATCGAGGTCTACTTCACCCAAAACCCCGGCGGTACACAAGGCGAAGTGATGGACACCGTACGTTTCACAGCGGTCAGAGCAGAAGCTGCCGACTATTCGGACAACGAAGAGTACTCGACCGAAGGCCATTACAGCTATTGGCTGAGCCTGACTCCCGAAGCCGGCTACCCGCAAGTGTGGCTGGATATATACGCAGCTGTCAAGGGCGACCTCAGCGGCGAGTATTCACTCTATAACTACAACGTCGGCAACTATACCTATGTACAACTCAGCGAAAGCGAGCTGGATTATGAGTACGCCTACGACCAGGAGTTCACCATCACCAAGAACGGCGACAACTACCACGTAGAGGGTTATATCATTGCCGACAATGACGTGCAATATGAGTTCGTCTTTGACGGACCGATCGCGATCGTCGCAGAAGCCATCGACAACATCACAAGCCCCGAGACCAATAGCCAAAAGATCCTTCGTGACGGACAACTGATCATTCGCCGCGGTAACAACGAATACACAGCACAAGGTGCGCAACTTTAAATACATAGTAGTGCTTTGCTTCCTGCTGCTCTCCCAATGGATAGCGGCCAGTACGGTCTTGCAGAGCGAGGACAAAAACTGGATCGGCAAGGTGCCTAAGTTCCACCGCACGGAAGGCAATGACTTCTGGCTGGCGTTTATGAACATCGGCGCCTTCGATCCCGACCAACCGACCGAGGAAGGCGAAGAAGGCGAAGGAGGCGAAGGAGGCGAGGATATTAAACAAACGCTGAAGTTAAACGTGGTCGTCACCGCACGCGAACGAATGACGATCAATGTACGGGCCGGTACGTATAGCCGTTCTTTTCTTGTCAACGCAAATCAGACCTATGTCTTCTCTTTGCCAACTCAGTACACCTATTATTTGAATCAGTACTACTTGTCGCAGAGCGAAGAAGAACCTATCGGAGACCAAAAACGCAAGCAAGGCGTACACGTCTACGCTGCCGAAAACGACAAGGACAAAGTATTCTCCTGTTATCTGTACGCGCGCTTAGGTAATTCCGGTAATACCTTACGTGATGCGTCGTTGGTGTACCCGACGAAGTTCCTCGGCAAGGAATACATGATTCAGACCTATCCGGAAGACATCGCCGCAACAGAGTTTGCTATCGTTGCAACAGAGGACGACACACGAGTTCGTATCAAACCCTCTGTGACGACTGCTGGCGGACATAGCAGTTCTTTCTCCGTTAAACTCCAAAAAGGCGAGGCATATCTGGTCACTTCGCAGTCGGTTGAGTTCGGCGCGAGAGACGTGGACCTGAGCGGAACAACCATCACCGCTAACAACCCTATTGCCGTCTTCAGCGGCAACCAAAAGGCCATTATCCCATACCAAGAAGGTTATACCGAAGACTTCATGGTTGAGCAGTCCTTGCCTGTCTCTCAGTGGGGAAAAGAATTCTACCTCTCGCTCATGGAGCAGACTCGCGAGAACCACGCCCTCATCACCGCGATGGAGAACGATACCAGACTCGAGATGACTTCGTATAACACGGAGACCGGGCCAAACACCATTGTTAAGAACCTCAGAGCAGGTGAGACGACAGAGAATATCCAATTACACAGCGATCTGTACACAGAGTGGTATATCAATAGTGACAAACCCGTGCTCTGTAACTCGTTCATGACGAGTGCCGCGGCGAACTTATTCACGACATACAACCCAACTTCCGGTAAGACCGATTCCCTCTATGGCGATCCTGCAAGTGCGATGGTACCCGCATGGGAGTTACGTACCGACACGATGACGCTCTTCCGCACAGACCTGGATCCGCTTAACCCCAATAAGACCCCGCAGTACCTCTTCGCGTACGTCGTGGTCAAGAATGACGATATATCCAAAATGCGCGTCAAAATGCCTTATTCCGCATGGATAAGTGTAGATGCATCACTATTCAAGACCTTTAATGTCAAAACCGACATGGCCTATGCCTATATCCCGTTATACAAAGGCACCATGACAGATGCTCCCGAGGCTTATACCCTCGCAATGAACGGCGGCGAAGGTTTCGTTGGTACGGCCTATGCCATCACCATCGGTCAGAGTTACGACTATACCCTCGGTTTCCAACCGCACGAATACCCCGACTCGCTCTACGTCACAGACATAGACGGAGGACAGATGTCCCCCAAGTCCTATGACATGGAGCCGCTGGACAACAAAGGTTGGTACCAACGTCAGTTGACCGAGTGGAAACGTGCACGTCTGGATACGGCTTATGTCTGTGACACCGCAACTGTCTGCTTTGCTGTCGATGCTAACCCGAACGACCCGAACCAACGGCAAAAAGTGACTTGGTATATCTACCCCATGGACAAAGGCAAGGACGAAGCAGATCCTGTCTATACGAGTGTGGGTGGAAAGGTCGCCACGCGCGACACAATGAAGTATCAGTTCCACTTGCCTGACGACAAGGATCGTGATGACGTGCGTCCCTATGTGGACTATAAGATCAAAGCCGCTATCCAGCGCAATCCTTATATGTCCGGAAGCAACGCTGACTGCGCTGTCGATACACTCAAATCCATCGTTCGTGTCCATCGTATCTACAACGACACCGCCTATCGCGTCGTCTGCGTAGGAGATACCTTGCCGTTCTTCAAGGACTCCCTCTACGATGCAAGCGATCCGACGAAGTACGAAGAGGGACAAGTCAACCCGACGAAATTCGTAGGTGCCAAGAAAGGGCAAGAAGACAAATATCTCGATAAATGGGTATACCAACTCGAAGCCGGTAAGTACGACACGATCACCCGCCGCTACGCGATGCCTACAGGTTGTGACTCTGTCATGACGCTGGTCATCTTTGTCTGCGACACCTTCCAGATCCATGACACCCTGCATCTCTGCTCCAACCAAGACTCGCTCTACCGCGACACCATCCTCTTCAAGGGTAAGGACTATACCGGCGTGCGAACATACAAAAGGATAGAAACGCTTACAGACGCAGAGACGGATTTCGAGATCGTGCTCAAAGCCGGACACTGTGACTGCCAACTCATCGACGACAAGGCTAAGTTCCTCGATAAAAACGAGAACCCATTCGCGGGTTGTGACTCCACCTATTTCCTGCACGTCGTCCAGCATGACTATAAAATCACGCCAATAGAGGCTACGTACTGTTTGGACAAAGACGGCAAGGGCACTTATCAGTGGGAGCTCACCGACCATACAGGCACTAAGACCATTGATATCTCCGAAGACAATGAGAACTTGTCTTGGGACGAGAACCTCAAGGCGTTCATCGGTACATTCCGCGACACGCTCCGTACCAACTGCCCGGAGTGCAACGAAGGCGCGGGTTGTGACTCCATCGTCGAACTGAAGCTCACGATGGCACCTTCATATATCTTCCCTGTAGAGGAAGTGGAATGGTGTCAACTCCATTATAACGAGGAGACCCATGAGGCAGAACACCAATATTACCATTGGATAGGTCACCCGAACGGTGATCCGGTAGGCGCGGAATACACAGAGAGCGGTACGTACAAGGAAGAGCTTCATTCGCAGCACGGCTGTGACTCAATCTATACGCTCCACTTGACCTACAATGCCGCAACAGAATTATACAGCAAACTGGTTGATACGACCTGTTATGACCCGGATGTTGTTTATACCGACTGGAAAGACATCAATGGTGAAGTAATCCAAGCGATTCCGCTGGCAGACTACCCCGTGCCGGCAGGTAAACGCGACACAACGATATACTTTGGTATCGATGCGGGTTGTGACACGGTCTACGTGCTGCACCTCACTATTATGCCGAAGTATAACTACGAAGAATATAAGACGATCACTCAGGAGCAAAAATACACATGGGACATCAACGGCGTAACGTATTGCGGTACCAAATACCCGGACAAAGATCCGAGTTGGACCGTTGTGGACAAGGATACGGTCATCTATAAGTTAAAACCCGAAGATGCACACACCGTGCCGATCGGTACTCATTCTTGTGACTCGAACAACGTGCTGTTCCTCTATATTGCCAATGTCTATCGTGATACCGTCTCGGCTTTCGTTTGTAGCAACGCAGCGAACTACGAATGGTGGGAGACACGCCCACAATGGTACGACGAGCGGGGCGTGGATTTCTGGCGTAAGACGATAGAAGCCGCGGACTTCCCGGAGGAAGGCGAGACACTTATCTACGAACATGCGTTCGAGACCACACAGGGATACGACTCAATCTTCTACCTCAAGCTCTACTGCGCGCCGAGTTATCACAAAGACACAACCCATGTAGAGTTCTGCCAAGCACGGGACGATAGCGAGAAATTCATCTGGATAGACGATGACGGGTTTAACCACACAACCAAACGCGACTATGAGCGGAAGAACTACGTCAAACCGGACGGCTTTACGTTCGACGTCGCCGGTGAGTTCTTGTACCGCGACACCTTAGAAACCGCCGAGTACGGTTGTGACAGCCTTTGGGTACTCCATATGGTTGTTCATCCTTATTTCGACAAAACGCGCTCTATGACGATCTGTCAAGATGAGACCTTCGAATGGCCTACGCACGACGAAGACTCAATCATGGACGAGACCGGTACGACGCGTATCTTCTCTGTCCCGACCGACGTGCCCGGTACGTATAACTACAAGGTATATCTCCATACGCAGTATGGTTGTGACTCAATCTATGACTTGACACTCAAGGTCGCACAGAAATACGAGACCTATGTGCCCGAGACCGTCTGTGACACTGAAGATAAACACACCTTCACCTTCACCGACACGCATGGCAATAAAGAGACCGTCACGATCGACTACTCACCGCACCCGGAAGTACCGGAAGACGATGCGCCGTTTACCCATTACGATACGAAAATAGAGACGCGCGACGTAACCCTTAAGTCCGTAGACGGCTGTGACAGTGTCATTCACTTCGAACTCACTATCTTGCCTTCGTATCATTTCTTTGCAAGCGGTACGGGGTGTTTCGGCGACCCCGTCGAATGGCGCGGCAGATATATCTCCGAATCGAACACCTATTACGACAGCATTTCTACCCTTGCCGGTTGTGACTCAATCTTTAAATTAGACTTCTATATCACGCCGTATATCACCGTGGTTTTGTCTGCGGCAGTTTGCGACAACGAAGAGTTCTATCATTACGATACCATCGGCGAGACCATCTTCCCGACGCTTATATGGCGTCCCGGAACACCCCGCCGAGAAATCATTATTTGTAGCTTCAAAGGCAAAGACGGTTGCGATAGTATCCGCTATGAATACCACATGAAGTACTTGCAGACGTATGAAGTCACAGCGGACGCAGGTATGATCTGTTCGGGTGACACCGCCGCCTACTGGTCCGAAGAGTTACAGCATGACTTCAGACGTTTTGTAATAGATTACGAGATAGGTCCGACGATTGCACCTTACGACACGATCTTCCGCGACACACTTAAGACCGTCAACACGGGTTGCGACTCAATCTTTAACCTCAGGGCATATATCCAGCCTTCGTACCGCCATATAGATTACGATACAATCTGTTCGAACGAGAATTATACCTGGCATCGTCAATGGGGACGCCCGGATAGCATCGTTGTCAAGCCCGCACCGGGTACCGTCTATCTGCGAGACACAACCGCCTCGCCGCTTAACTGCGATATCATATACGAGGTACAATTGTTTGTCAAGTCTTCGTTCTTCGACGAAGATAGTATCACGCTTTGTTCGGCCGATAAACTCGAATGGCACGGACAAACGATAGAGCACTTAGTGGTACAAGACGAGCCGTATTTCTATTTCGACTCCCTGATCAACGAGAATGGTTGTGACTCTGTCTTCCATCTCTACGTGACAGCTGTCGACACAACCGAGGCGCATAACACCGAGTGGATGTGTACTGGCGACACGCTCTACGTGCTGCCCGATGTATATTACACGGTCAGCGGCTATTATATCGACACAACAACAAACGTCGCGGGTTGTGACTCCATCATCTACACAGACCTGACCGTGATACCGCCGACCGTACCGACTGTTTGGGCCGAGAAACCGATGTGTATGGACGAGCAGGTGATCGAGTTCCGGTATACCTACACGAGCGAGAAACCGATCATGTACTCGCTTCTCTTCGATGAGGCTGGACATGCGTTGGGCTTTGAGGACCAAGACAGCATTGAGATCACGGAATATACCGACACGATGGTTATTCCTGTACCCGTGCCCTACGAGGACGAGAACGACAAGAGGACCTATCCGCGACCGGATAGATACACCGTTCAGTTGATTCTCTACAACGATATCTGTTACCACCCGGAGACAGCCTGTTTCACCGACACGATCGTCGAACTCAACTACCCGTCTTGGGTACTCGAGCAGCGTTTCAACGATATGATTGCTATCCTCGATTCGGCATATAACGGCGGTTACACCTGGACCGACTACCAGTGGTATCACAACAACGAACTGCTGGTCGGCGAGACGAAGCCCTACCTCTATGTGCCGAGCGGACTGAGCATAGGCGACGAGTACCATGTGCGTCTGACACGTACCGGCGAGAGCGATGATTTTGCAACCTGTCCGATCACCGTCACCTACAACCCGAATGGAGGAGGATACACACCAACGATGGGTTACCTCTCCGTCACACCGACATGCGTCGTAGCAGGTCATCCGTTCATCAACATCCTCTCGCGCAAAGATGGTACGTACCGTGTAACCAATAGTGCCGGCAACCTCGTTTCGGAAGGTGTTTTCCGCGCCGATGTAACAACCATCGAACTGCCGGGAACAAACGGCCTGTATATCGTACAGCTATGGTCACCGGATACGACCGAAGAACCCTATAGAGCTATCAAAGTATTAGTTAGAGACAAATGCGAAAACTGCGATACATCCTTCTGATCCTGCTTCTTTGCCCGACGCTGATGTGGGCACAGAGACGCTATAACCCGGCGGACAGCTGGGAACACCGCTTGGCTGAACTGAGCGGCTTCACCTATCGCGATGTCGACGGGAAGACCGATGTGCTCTTGGGCCTGCATATCTCCCAATACACCGGAGAGCATCATATGGTAGGACTCTCCATCGATGGTGGTTGGAGTGCGATGCTGTCGAATATGCCGAACACCAACGGCACACCTGGCGGTTTCAGCGGCGGTTTCCATATCCTATACGAGTACCAGAACAGCGGTTTCTTACTCCAGACAGGTCTCGGTCTCTCCTACCAGCGTGTGACGAATGCACTATCCGACACCAGCATCTACAACCGCCTGCCCTATCCTTGGACGGGCGCGAATGATACCGTCTTGTTGCGCCATCGTTTTGTAGGTCGCCGCGACATGGCCCAGCAGTACTACGCGCGCGTTCCTATCTATGTAGGACATTATATACCCGGACCTATGGGCATCGGATATGTACTGGCCGGCGTACAACTGCAGTACGCTTTCGGCGGTAACACCCACGTTAGCCTCACCGGCTCGACAGCCGGTAAGTTCGACCGATATGACGGTATATGGGAAGAGATGGACAACCATGGTTTCCGAAAAGATGTGCCTATCGAGCGAGACGGAGACAGGCTGAATCTCAAGGTAGACCTGCTCGCGCACGCAGAGATAGGATACGAGTATGCGACCGCGCAGAGTGCGTACAACTACCGCAAACGCGGCGGACTGCAAGACTGCCGTGTTCGTGTAGCCGGGTATTGCGATATGGGTATCCTCAACATCTGCCCCAACACCGATCTTCCGATGTACGAGATGCCTACACAGACGATCTATGACTTCCCGACCTATCGGATGTACCATGTGTTCGCTTCTTCGTACGCCAAAGACTATTGGCTGCGTAACTTATCCGTCGGTCTGCGTGTGACTGTCCTCTTCGGTTTCAAAGCCAAAGAACGTGTTATCCTTGGTAAGTCATGGAACCGCTAAAATTATCCGAGTTATGTGCCCTCATCGGTGAAGCGCTGGACGAGAGTCTGGAGCCTTCTTATTGGGTGCAAGCCGAGATAAGCAGCCTGAGCGAGAAAGGCGGACACCTCTACCTCGAACTGGTAGAAGACAAGAAAGCCAAAGTCCGTGCGACCTGTTGGGCGGGCAACAAAGAGATGCTCATGGCTTATTTCGAAGCCGAGACAGGGCAACGTCTGCAAGCCGGCATCTCCGTGTTGGTCGAGGTCGAGATCCAATGGCACGCGGTCTATGGACTCAGCCTCTCCATCGTCGGCATCGACCCCTCTTATACGATAGGTACGCTCGCCCGCGAAAGGCAACAGACCATCAAGCAGTTGGAGGCCGACGGGCTTCTTGACGCCCAACAACTCATACCTCTCCCTACCCTCATCCGCCGCATTGCAGTCATCTCGTCTCCCTCGGCAGCCGGATACGGTGATTTTCAGCATCAGTTAGAGAACAGCGGCTACTCCTTTGTCACCCGTCTCTATGGGGCGACCATGCAAGGCGAAGGAGCCGAGAAATCCATCATCGCGGCCCTCGAAGCCATCGAAGAAGAGGCGGACCAATGGGACGCAGTTGCGATCATCCGCGGCGGAGGGGCTACAACAGATCTCAGTTGTTTTGACCGTTATACCCTCTGTGCTGTCTGTGCCCAATGCAGTCTGCCTATCCTCAGCGGTATCGGCCATACACGCGATGTGAGCGTGCTAGACATGGTCGCTCACGAAGCCCTCAAGACACCAACGGCCGTTGCCGAATGGTTGATCCATCGTCTGGACGATCAGATGGGACGACTCGCCGACCTTCTTGTTCGACTCAAACGTACTGCCGACCGGCAGATACTCATTCGCCGACACAAGGTCGAACTGCTCGAGCAACGCCTCGAGGCCTGCAACCCCGAGCGTATCTATCGCCGAGGATACAGTCTGCTCACCAAAAACGGCAAAGTAGTCCGTTCTATTAACGATCTCCAGCCCGGCGATACCGTCACAACCCATCTCGCCGACGGAAACGTACAAAGTAGTGTGCTATGATACTTTCAAAAGAACAACGCATAGCTGCTTCGATACTCTTCGGTCTCACCTTTGCCGTGTGGTTAGGTATCGCTATCTGGCCTAAGAGCACCGCTACCATAGAGCCCCCGACAACTCCTACCAATACCAAGAAGTCATGGTCCGAACGCCGCGATTCGATCCGCCTCGCCGACTCACTCCGTTATGCTCAATGGACCGAAGAACGGCAACAACGTTATGACTCTTTCCGTCTCGTTGACTCCCTGCGATTTATCGAATGGTCCCGTGTTCGCCAAGCGCGCTATGACTCCTTCCGCCGTGCGGACTCCCTCTGGCACGACTCCGTGGGTTGGTTCTATGCCGCGCATATCAAGAAAGATACCATCCTTAACCTCAATACCTGCGACACAACCGAACTGCAATATCTGCGCGGTATCGGTCATTTTACCGCCAAACAGATCATTCGTTACCGCGAGCAGTTAGGCGGTTTCTACAGCCTCCAACAACTGAATGATGAACCCCTCGCCAAGTTTCACTTAGACACCCTCGCTGCGCATTTTATCTTAGACTCTACGGCTATCCAAACGATGAACGTAAACAGTTTATCTATAGAACGTTTACAGCGTCACCCGTACTTGCGTTTCAAGCAGGCACAGGCCATCTACAACCTCCGCCGCAAACAGATAAAACTTAAGTCCATCGAGGACCTTCGTTCCCTTCCCGAACTGACCGAAGAAGACCTGATTCGTCTTACTCCCTACTTGCGTTTCGACTAAAAAATACAAAAATATTTGCATATATGCAAAATATTTTGTACCTTTGCAGCGCTTTTTATGTGCGTACCCGTGTACGCGCAGCATATACATGCGTCTAACAACACATTATAATGAAACATTTTAACGAATACAAAGGTTTGAATCTGCCGGCTCTGAGCAAAGAAGTGCTGGCGCAGTGGGAGCAAGAAAACTTATTTGAGAAGAGCGTATCGACCCGTGAAGGTCATCCGCAATTCCTGTTCTTCGAGGGTCCTCCTTCGGCGAACGGTAAGCCGGGTATCCATCATGTCATGGCGCGTACCATCAAGGATACCTTCTGCCGTTTTAAGACCATGCAAGGTTTCCAAGTTCGCCGCAAAGCGGGTTGGGACACCCACGGTTTGCCCGTTGAACTGGGCGTAGAGAAGATGCTCGGTATCACCAAAGAGGATATCGGTAAGAAGATCTCCGTCGACGAGTACAATGCAGCTTGTCGCCGCGAGGTCATGAAATACACGGCTGAATGGACCGAACTGACCAAACAGATGGGTTACTGGGTGGACCTCAACGATCCGTATATCACCTACGACAACAAGTACATCGAGACGCTGTGGTTCCTACTCAAAGAACTCTACAAGAAAGGCTACCTATACAAAGGCTATACGATCCAGCCTTACTCTCCGGCGGCCGGAACAGGTCTCTCTTCGCACGAACTCAACCAACCGGGTTGTTATCGCGACGTCAAGGACCTTACCTGTACAGCAAAATTCCATCTCAAGGACGGCCGTTACATCATCGCGTGGACGACCACTCCGTGGACGCTTCCTTCCAACACCGCCCTCTGCGTAGGCCCGAAGATCGACTACGTAGAGATCGAACTCGAGACAGGCGAACATATCATCCTTGCCGAGGCACGTCTCTCCGCTTATTTCGAGAACGCGCAGATCGTAGCCCGTTACAAAGGGGCCGACCTCGTTGGTCTCGAATATGACCCGCTCTTCCCGTGGGTGAACCCCGGACCTGGCGCGTTCCGTGTGATCCCGGGTGACTACGTGACGACCGAAGATGGTACGGGTATCGTACATATCGCTCCGACTTTCGGTGCAGACGATAAGAAAGTAGGTGACGCAGCCGGTGTGCCGGGACTCTACATGCAGACCAAGAACTTCGGCCCGCGTCCGATGGTGGACTTCACCGGTAAGTACTGGAAGATAGAAGACCTCGACGAAGCGTGGGTTAAAGATAACGTCAATACCGAACTCTATGGCAAGTACGCCGGTCGTTGGGTCAAGAACGCCTACGATCCGCAGTTCACCGTAGATGGCAAGTACGACGAAGTAGCAGCCTCCAAGGCTGAGTCACTCGACCTCCATCTCTGTCTCGAGATGAAAGCCGACGGTCGTCTGCTTAAGACCGAGAAGCACGTCCACTCGTACCCCCACTGCTGGCGTACAGACAAACCGGTTCTCTATTATCCGCTCGACTCCTGGTTCATCAAATCGACCATGGCACGTGACGAGATGATCGCCCTCAACAAGACCATCAACTGGCAACCCGAATCCACCGGTACAGGCCGTTTCGGGCAGTGGCTCAACAACCTCAACGACTGGAACTTATCTCGTTCCCGTTACTGGGGAACACCGCTGCCTATCTGGCGTACCGAAGACGGTCAAGAGGAACTCTGTATCGGCTCTATCGCAGAACTCTTCGCCGAGATTGACAAGTCCGTCAAGGCCGGTTTCATGAAAGCCAACCCCTGGCCCAAACATATCGTAGGTGACTACAGCAAAGCGAACTACGACCCGTCTGTCATCGACCTCCATCGTCCATATGTGGACAGCATCATCCTCGTTTCGCCTTCCGGCAAGCCCATGAAGCGCGAACTGGACCTCATCGATGTGTGGTTCGATTCGGGTGCGATGCCTTACGCACAGAATCACTATCCGTTCGAGAACGCAGACGCCCCGCGCACGGCTGACTTCATCTCCGAAGGTGTGGACCAGACCCGCGGTTGGTTCTTTACCCTCCATGCGATCCACACGATGATAGAAGGTACTGTGGCCTACAAGAACGTCATCTCCAACGGCCTCGTGCTCGATAAGAACGGCAATAAGATGTCCAAACGTCTGGGCAACGCGGTCGATCCGTTCGGCGCGTTGGAGACCTATGGAGCGGACGCTGTACGCTGGTACATGCTCACCAACTCCTCGCCTTGGGAGAACCTTAAGTTCGACCCCGAAGGCGTGGACGAAGTGCGCCGTAAGTTCTTCGGCACACTCTATAACACCTATGGTTTCTTCGCCCTTTATGCGAACGTGGACGGCTGGGAATATACGCCAAATCAGACTAACGAGACACAATCGAGAGAGAATCGGAACGGAGTTAATAGCGGAGTAAAAGCAGTTTTCTCCGAGATCGATCGCTGGATCCTCTCCAAACTGAACTCGCTCGTCAAAGAAGTGACAGAAGCCTACGAAGCCTACGAACCTACCAAGGCCGGACGTGCTATCAGCGATTTCGTACAGGACGATCTGTCCAACTGGTACGTTCGTCTCAACCGCAAACGTTTCTGGGGTGGCAGCATGGACGCGGACAAACAAGCGGCGTACGAGACCCTCTACACCTGTCTTAAGACCGTTGCCCAACTCATGGCGCCGAATGCACCGTTCTATGCCGATCGGCTCTACCGTGACCTCACGGGCGAAACCGTACATTTGAGCACTTGGCCTAAGGTCAACGAAGCGCTCATCGATACGAACCTTGAGCGTCAGATGTACCTCGCTCAACAAGCCACGTCCATGATCCTCTCCCTCCGCAAACGTGCGGAGAAGAACGTACGTCAGCCGCTCCAGAAAGCCGTTATCCCGACGCCCGATCAAGAAACAGCCGATGCTCTGCTGCATGTGGCAGAACTGATTAAGAACGAAGTGAACGTCAAGGAACTTGTCATCGTTCCTGCCGAGCAGAGCGAGATCAAACTCGTCAAGAAAATCAAACCGCAGTTCAAGGTGCTTGGTAAGAAAGTCGGCGGTAAGATGAAGGAACTGGCTGCGGCTATTACGGCTATGTCTCAAGACGATATCGCCAAGATGGAAACTGAAGGCCAATTCACGTTACTGGACTACACTCTTGTGCCCGAGGATGTCGAAATCATAACCGAAGATATGCCGGGCTGGCTCGTAGCCAACAATGGTATCCTCACGATCGCTCTGGATATCGAACTGACCGACGCCCTTATCGAAGAAGGTATCGCACGTGAACTCATCAACCGTATCCAAAATCTCCGTAAGTCCTCCGGTCTGGAGATCACAGATCGTATCAAAGTGGCCATTGAGGACCGCGAAGAGATCCATAATGCCGTACTTCACTGTAACGAGTATATCGCGTCGCAGGTATTGGCGACCTCTCTCGAACTGGCATCCAACGTAGAAGGCGAAAGCGTTGAGATGGATAACTACAACGTAAACATCAAAATTGAAAAAGCATAATGAGAAAATTCTATTATTTGGCTTTAGTGGCTATCGTAGGTATAGCGCTGAGTAGTTGTTCTATGCTCGACGGAGACAAGACCCCGGAGTTTAAGTTGTCCGATCTGCAAGGGCTGTGGCAAAATGATCAATACAATACCTGGCACGTTCGTTTTACCAATGAAGCAGCCGATGAAGAGAACTTTTTCTGGGGCTGTGAATGGGGTGACTATGGTGATGACGTGACCGAGGAAGATCTGGTCTTTCACGGCAACGGTTGGTTTAAGTATCGTCTTAAATCGAATGAATTGCTGGAGATTAATAGGATGGATGAAGGATGGGCAGATATTCCTAAGGAATATATTATCTCTTTATTGACAGATACGGAACTCGGGTATTACGAGAAAGATCATAAGAACATCAAGTTCAAATTCGCCAAAGTTGTAGAGAAATGAAAGCTCTCAAAATCATCGGTTGGACGTTGTTCGGCTTCGTACTGACAGTCGTAGCAGCAGTCTGCATCGTTTGCTATGTCATCGTCACACCAGCTCGGCTGACACCTATTGCACGTCAGGCAGCCGATCAGTTCATCATCTGCCCATACGAGATCGGCGAAGTGGATCTGACCTTCTTCTCCACCTTCCCGCGCTTTGGTCTGCGAGCTGACGGCCTCTTGCTCATTAACCCCAAAGAGGGTGCGCAGAACGACACCGTAGTAGCCGCCAAACATTTCGTAGCAACAGTCGACGTCAAGGAGTTTCTTGACCACAACAACCTCCACGTGCACGAACTGCTCTTAGACGACGCGCAGGTGAACTTCTTCATTGCCGAAGATGGCACAACGAACCTCTCCGATGTCTTTGTCTCTACGCCTGACACCACAGTTGACACGACCGCTTTTGCTTTGCCGTTCGATGCATTGCGCGTCGATGGCCTGCGTATCAAAGCGAATGCGATCACCTTTGTGGATAACAAAGATACGATCCAAGCTTCGCTGGGTGAGACCGAGTTGTCCGCCAAAGCGGAGAGTTGGGACGATATGCTCATCACACTCGACGCACAGGATGTCTGCACTACCCTCCAAGGCGAGACATATGCCGACAACCTGCATCTTGAGTTGATAGCCCCCCTGGCTATGAACCTCGACTCCATGCGTTTTGCTTTAGACGGAGCGCGTCTGGCGGTCAATGATTTCGACATTCGTCTCGAAGGCAAAGTAGCCCTCAACGAAGACATTGACCTGGATGTGGCGCTCTCGACCGGAGAATGGCAGATCAAAGAACTCCTTGCTCTTGTTCCGGCGTCCTTCACTTCATCGCTCAAGGACATCGACGTAGATGGCAAAATACAATTGGACGCCACAGTTAAAGGAACCTACAGCGACGCCCAGATGCCTTTGGTGACCGCTCAACTGAATCTCAAAAACGGAAAGGGCAGTTATAAACCGCTTCCCTATACCCTCCGAGACATAGCACTTCAAGCTGACGCAGACCTCAACCTCAACAAAGGCCAACGCTCCAACGTGCGTCTAAAGAAACTCTCTGCCAAGACCAAAAACAGCCAAGTGAGCGTCGCGGGTAAAGTGAACGACCTCTTGGGCGATATGCTCCTTGATCTGCATCTCAACCTTGATGCCAATATCCCGGACTTCGACTATTTCATTCCTGACTCCATGCGCATAGAGGGTCGCGCAAAAGGAAAAGTCAATGCACGTATCCGTCTGAACGACTTGACGAACATGCGCTTAGAGAAAGGAAAGATAAGTGCCGATTTGGACCTGACAAGCCTGCGTTACGAGCAGGACTCAATGGTCGCTATGTTGCCGCGTAGTAAGGCGAAGATCCTTATTCCGAACGCACAGCCTGCAAAGCCTTCCATCAACTGGGCATGCGTGGATATAGAGACCGAGAAAGTGGACTTCATTATGGGCAAGAACACCAACGCGTTTATTGATGCACCGGTGATACATGCCGAAGTAGCAAACATCTTGAACAATAAACAGGATTATTTTGCTTCGATTCGTCTGGATGCCTTGGACGCTAAGTACGATGATATATTTGCAGACTTGAAAGAGTCCGAATTGGAAGTATTCATTAGCGGAGGACAGAAAGTCAATGCCAAACTGAAGACGAATGCCCTCAATGGTAAGATGGGAGAGGAACTGCAAGCAAAAACCGGTTCGCTGGCTCTTGAAGCCGGCGCGCGTTACAACAAAGATGGAGAGAACGCCTTGCTCAAATGGAATCCCCGCTTGAAAGTAAACCTCAAGAATGGAGTTCTCAACCTGCCTGAGAAACTGCCGGAAACAGTTTATATTCCATCCATTGAGTTCAGCTACTCCAACCGCGCCATGCATATCGACAACTCCCGCATCGAGTTGGGCAACTCGGACCTCAACCTCAAAGGTGACGTGCGCAATATTGGCAAATGGTTCCGTCATCAAGACATCTTAACCGGTGAGCTGGACATCGTCTCCGACCATTGTGACGCCAACCAGCTCCTTGCATGGTTTAGTGCCGATGAAGGCAGCGAAGAACAAGCGAATACTTCCAATGACCAATCACCAATTACCAATGATTCGGAGAAATCCGAATCCGGTCCTTTCCTCGTTCCTACCGACGTGGATCTGGCGCTTAACACGCATATCCGCGAGGTGGATATCTTCACGCAACATGCTACGGACCTCAAAGGTGGTTTGTATATCAAGAACGGTACGCTCATCCTTGATGAGATGGGCTTTGTCTGCCGTGCAGCCAAATTGCAACTGACGGCCATGTACCGCACTCCGCGCAGAAACCACCTCTATGTAGGCTTCGACTACCACATGATAGATGTCGATATCGACGAACTGCTTACGATGATACCTAATCTAGAGCAGATGGTACCGATGCTAAGCAGTTTCAAGGGTGCAGCACAGTTCCATTTAGCAGCTGAGACCTATCTTAATAGCCAGTATCAACCCAAGATGAGCACCCTCCGTGGAGCAGCTTCGCTCACCGGTAAAGACCTCGTGGTTCTTGACGGAGAGACCTTCTCGAAGATATCCAAGTTACTGCTCTTCAACAAGAAGACGGAAAACAGGATCGACTCTATCAATGCCGAACTGACTATCTACAAGAACGAAATAGATGTTTATCCGCTCTGCGTACAGATGGATAACTATATGGTAGCTCTTGGAGGTCGACATAACACCAATATGACGTTCGACTACGATATCAACGTGCTTAGCCCTATCTACCTTGGCGTCAATGTCAGCGGTACGATGGACGATCTCAAAATTAAATTGGCAAAATGTAAATTTGCTCAGGATTTCAAACCGCATTGGTATCAAAAAGCCGATACGCAATCTCTCGAATTACGCCAGCGTATCAAACAGTCCATGGAGAAAAATGTACGCATTCAATAATCTACAAATCACAAATTACAAATGACCAATTCCAAATTATTCCTTTTAGGAATTGCTGCTATGAGTTTATTAGCTTGCAACCAGACCAACCCGTTGTTGGAGCAGCCGAACACCCCCTTTGGTGTACCTGCCTTCAACCAAGTGAAGAATGAGCATTACCTGCCGGCATTCGAAGAGGCGATCCGCCAGAACAAAGCCGAGGTAGAAGCTATCGTGAATAACCCCGCAGAGCCTACGTTCGAGAATACCATCGTAGCCCTCGACCGCAGTGGTCTCTTGTTAGACCGCGTCGTAGGTGTTTTCTTCAACGTCCTCGAAGCCGACGGAAACGACGAGATGAACGAGATCGCAGAGAAAGTAAGCCCGATGTTGAGCGAACTCAGTGACGGTATCATCCTCAACGATGCCCTCTTCCAGCGTGTCAAAGCAGTCTATAATGAGCGAGAAGGCTTAGGCCTCAACGCAGAGCAGATGAGACTGCTCACTGAAACCTACAAGAACTTTGCAGACAACGGTGCGAACCTGCCTGAAGACAAGAAAGAGCGCCTCAAAGAGATCAATCAAGAGCTCGGTTTACTCTCCCTTAAGTTTGGTAACAACGTCGTAGCAGAGACGAACGCATGTCAGTTCTTTGTTACAGACGAAGCAGAGTTGGCAGGTCTTCCGGAGAGTGCCAAAGCAGCCGCAGCCGAAGAGGCAACGGCAGCCGGTCACCCGGGTGAGTGGCTCTTCACTCCGAAGCGCACGAGCTTTACACCGGTACTCCAGTACTGCGAGAACCGCGAACTGCGCAAGCAGCTCCTTATGGACTACACTACCCGTGCGAACCATGACAACGAGAACGATAACAAAGCCGTTATCATCCGTGAGATGGAACTGCGTATCGAGAAAGCCAAACTGTTCGGCTACGACAACCCTGCCGACTATATCCTGGCAGACTGCATGGCAAAGAACCATCAGACCGTAGACGCTTTCCTCGCTTCTGTTTGGGTTCCTTCCCTCAAGGCAGCCAAGCGCGAAGCTGCTGAACTGCAGAAACTGCTTGACCAAGATCTTCCTGGCGAGAAGTTACAGCCTTGGGATTGGTGGTTCTATGCAGAGAAACTGCGTAAGGCCAAATATGACCTGGACGAAGAAGAACTCAAGCCTTATTTCGAACTCGATAACGTACGCAAAGGAGCGTTCGGTGTAGCTACCAAACTCTATGGTCTGCAGTTCGAGAAACTGGAGAACATGCCGGTTTATAACCCGGAGGTAGAGGTCTTCAAAGTGACCGAAGCGAACGGTGACCTGGTAGGTATCCTCTATACCGACTATTTCCCCCGCGCAGGCAAACGTCCGGGTGCCTGGATGAACCAGATCCTCCCGCAGTATATCGACGACAACGGCGTGGATCATCGTCCTGTCATCATCAATGTCGGTAACTTTAACAAACCGACCGCAGGCAATCCCTCGCTTCTCTCGATGGACGACGTAGAGACCCTTTTCCATGAGTTCGGCCATGCGCTTCATGGCTTGCTTTCCAAAGCGCATTACAAATCGCTCAGCGGTACCAACACCCCGCGCGACTTCGTCGAACTGCCCTCGCAGTTCATGGAGAACTACGCCTACGAGCCGGAGGTGCTCAAGACCTATGCCTTCCATTACCAGACAGGCGAAGTGATTCCTGACGAACTGATTGCCAAGATCAACGCAGCCGGTAAGTTCAACCAAGGTTTTGTAACGACCGAACTCCTCTCGGCGTCTATCCTCGACATGGACTTCCATGAGTTGACCACCGCCGAAGACCTCGACGTCAATGCGTTCGAGAAACAGAGCCTGGCGAAAATGAATATGATCGACGAGATCATCGTGCGTTATCGTCCGACTTTCTACAACCACATCTTCACGACCGGCTACGAGGCAGGCTATTACAGTTACACGTGGGCTGCCGTACTCGATGCCGATGCTTTTGCGGCTTTCAAGGAGACCGGCGACCTCTTTGATGCCGAGACCGCAAAACGTTTCCGTCACCTGCTTGAGCAGGGCGGTACACGCGACGCACAAGAACTCTACATTGAGTTCCGCGGCAAAGAGGCGGATCCCAAGAATCTCCTGCGTCGTAAAGGATTTATTGAATGAGACGTCAGACGCAAGTTATATTATATCACCTGTTGCCGGCAGTCTTTTGGCTGCTGGCAATAGGCGGTTCGCTTGTGCCCGCCTTGCTCTCACAGCGAAGCGGTCTAACAGGCGAAGCCGGTCTAACTTCTAACTACTATTTCGGCTATTTGGTAACGGCTTTCGTCTTGATCGTCATTGTCATCATCGGTCGCCTCAAGCGCCACACTTCGTCCATCGAAGAGTGTTTCCAGATGGCGCTCTTATTAGGCATCGCTTCGTATTGGCTGCCAACTGTCCTTTTTCTGACCCTCGCCTTCTGGATCTATCTCATCTATCAAAACCTCTTCTCTTTCCGCGCGTTCATAGCTACGCTAATCGGCTATGCCGTTGTAGCTATCTGGGCCGCGATCTTCATCGTCCTCGGGTGGATAGCTAACCCCTGGGCACACTTCTTTGCAACAGAAAACGCCTGGGGTTGGATTCCCACAGGCGCTATCCTTCTGGCGTGGCTCGCCTCTACCATTGCACGACAAACCCTGCGTGTACGTTGATGCCAGCTTGCGGGAAATACCACACATAGACGCCATCTGTACCACCATTATTCACATATTTGGTGTTGAATAAGTTATTGCACTGGCATTTGAGTGTAATGTCAGGCACGTTGCTGTTGTGGATAGGCAGCGCGTAGGAGAGTAAGAGGTTAGTCACCGTATAAGCCTTCAACTTCGCGCTCTCGTTCTCATAGTTACCCAGATATTGGCTGCTGACAACCAGTGTCTGTATGTCGGCATTGAATCCCGCGTGGTGGAAACTGAAGGTATTGCCTGCCGTCCAATCGGGAGAGAAAGAGATAGTGCGCCATATATTACCGTCTTTCCACTTGTTGCGGCTCCAGGTCAGGTTGCCTCTCCAGCCAAACCATTTTGTCCACTCCACACCGAATTGTAACTCCGCACCGCAGCGGTAAGAGTCTTTCACGTTCGTGGTGTTCACATAGCCCACGCTACTCACGTCTCCGGTAGCAATCAACTGGTTGTCATAATCCATAAAATAAAGGTTCAACCCTATCGTCCACGGCATCGCGTAGCCGCTCTTCAGCACGCCCGGCGAAGAAAAACTGTATCCCAACTCGTAGTCAAACAGCACCTCAGGCTTCGGGTCTTCCGGCGCGGTGTTGGTCACGAAATTATTACGCGTCGGTTCACGATGCGCCATGGCAAAAGTGGCAGACAAGCGATGACCCTTATTGTCGTATGTCAAACCGGCTTTCGGGTTAAAGAAATGCCAGGTATGATGCTTGTTAATCGGATCTCTGGCATCCAGAAAACTTGTCTCTTCGTTGTCGCCCCAGATACGATAGTCCACAAGACGATATTGTACATCGCCATAGAGGCTCAGTTTCTCGCGTCCGCGGTGCAGTACACGCCAGTTGGCTTTGGCATAGATATTTGCGTCGGTCTTCAGGCCGTGGCCCTCGTAATAAGGAATAAAACAGCGTTGAACCGAGAGCGTGGTGTCGATGTTGCCGTATTGCAGACCGCGGTATTGGTTGAAGGCGACACCGATCTGCACATCCACTTTCTCATGCACATATTTCGTGCTTAAGATTCCTCCGTAGAAATGGTTCCGCAAGCCTTTCTGGGTGATGTTATCTGCCTCGTAGGTAGTCCAATCCGTAATCAACATCTCGTAAAAACCGGTTCCGTAGGTGTAGTGCGCCGTAGCGGAAAGCGTCCAGTGCATATTGAAGCGGTGACCCACATGCAGGTGTACGTGGTGTTGCTGGTAGTTATCTGTCTGGTTGTCGTAATAGGCTATATTGCCGTTTTTATCGATGTACTCGCCGGCGGGATTATAGCGTCGCTCGGCTTCGTTCAGACTGTAGGCATGTGCATCGTCCACGCCGTACCATGCCATATAGGTCTTCTCTTTTCCGCCAAAAGCGGTGAGAGTAACGGCAGTCTTGCTGTTCTGCCAGCCTAACTCACCCTGATAGCTGAGCAGATCAGACCAGGCGCGGTCAATATAACCGTCCGAGTTCACTTTGGAGAATCGTCCGCCGAGATGCCAAGCGCCCTTACGGCTCAGCGGGTTGCCCCAATATCCGGCTATCTTCACCATCTCGCGGAAGGTATTGTACATACCGCCGTTGAAGTCTATTTCGCCGCGTATGGGACCGGGGTGTGCGCTCTCGGGAATAGAAGCATCCAAGGTCCGGAGGTTCACACTTGCGCCGAAACTACTGCCTCCATTAGCGCTTGTTCCGATACCGCGCTGAACTTGCAGGCTGCTCACGCCGCTCGCCATGTCCGTAAGATTGACCCAAAAGACACCTTGACTCTCCGCGTCATTCAGGGGCACCTCGTTCATCGTCATGTTGATACGCGTCTGGTCTGTTCCGCGAATATGGAAATACGTGTAGCCCACGCCTATACCGTCATCGCTCGTCACCACCAGTGACGGGCTGGAACTCAATAGGTACGGTAAGTTCTGACCAGCGTTATCGCGGTTCAGTTCTTCGTGTTTGATCTCCTGTTTGCTGACTGTCGTCTGCACAACAGGCGCACTCACTACCACATCGGCTATCTGTCGGCCGATGATGGTTAGCGTGTCCTCTTCGTACGGATCGGAATTAGTCACTTGCGCACTCGCGTGCGCGTTCATTAGAAATACACATGCGCATAGGCATGCAATACGGATAGAAAGTTTTTTTCTCATTTTCTTTGACGGCATTACCCGCCCAAGTTCAACGGGTGTAATCTCAGTAATCGCTGATGCGAAAACACCCCGAATGATTAATACTGTTTATTAGAAGCGGTAGCAGAAACTTGCGAACCAGCCCCACTCCGACATGTTCTGGCCTGCCTGTTTCGGATTCTTGACAAGGTTGTTCAGTCCGAAGTCATAGCCGGCCTGCAGACGGTACTTGTCCCACTCCAGACCACCGCCCAGACCCCACTGGATATTGGCGCGAACCAACTCATCCGCCATGCGGTCATAGGGCTCCGTAGGTACGCCTTCTGATTTCAACCACATCTCAACACCCTCGCTCAGGTGTTTCTGCAAGTAGTCGTTCTCCGCCAGACCGATATGTAACTGCGGACCGGTGAAGAAGAACAGACTCAGTTTCTTCCAAATAGGAATCGTGTAGTATGCACGCACAGGAACCGTCAGGTTATGCTCCAACACACGGTGCGTGATATATTCCGTCTGCGTGGAAGGGACATCTAGCGAGCGCCAGTGTTGGTCGCTCACGCCATAGGCCATCGTATAATACAAACCGGTCTGCAGTGCGAAATGAATCGGCAGATTAAACGTGAACGTCGCACCTAAGCGAATACCATGCAGGTACATGTTTCGGAAGCTCAGATCGTAGTTGCGCTGCCAATGCTGCACATATCCCGCCTCAATTCGATAATCCACACTAAACACATATTTCTCTTTCTCCGGTTTACGTGTCGGATCAAAGAACGTGTTATCCGCTATCTGGTACGCAGGCTTCGTGCTCTCATCTGCCGCCCAAACCCCTGCACTCAGTACCAACAAAAGTACTATGTATCCTATTCGTTTCATAAATCCGGTACAAAAGTACTGCTTTTTTTTGACATGTGCAAGATTTTTAGTAATTATCTTAATTTTTCCTCTTTTATTTGCATATATCATTTTTTTGTTGTACCTTTGCAGTCGCAAAGGTTTTATGAAAGATTTACCGACATACATACCGGATTTTGAGGAATATATCCGTCAAGGAGAGCCTGACAAGAAAGAACGTGCACAGCTATGGCGCACCGCTATCGGCTTGCAGCAAGTGGATGGGCTGGAAGTTTCGGATTATTTGAAAGAACTTGCCAAGAAGAATATTGAGGGGGAGATTTCCATTGATGAAGTTCAGAAGCTTACCAAGGCTTACTATATAAGCAAAACAAAGCGTGAACAAAACGATGATGAGAAAGAAGAAGCTGATAAGGCAGCAGGTAATATTAGAAAAATCCTTTCTACTCATACATTAGACTTTAGCACTAACGGATATATCTCTTTACATCGCCGCATTTTCAACGGAGTATTTAAACATGCCGGGCAAATAAGGGATTATGATTTTACAAAGCCGGAGTTTGTTCTTCGAGGCGGCACGGTCAATTACTTGAACTGGGAAGATTTACGCATTGCTTTGGATTATGAAATTAATCGGGAGAAACAGTTTGACTATCGTGGTTTATCTTCCGATGAACTAATAGAGCATATAGCCCAATTCGTATCGGGTCTATGGCAAATACATGCTTTTAGAGAAGGAAACACACGAACAACAGCAGTCTTTACCATTCAGTATTTGCGTTCTATTGGCTATGAGGTGAATAATGAATTGTTTGCTTCGCATTCATGGTATTTCCGTAACGCACTCGTGCGTGCTAATTATAAGAATGCGGTACAAGGAATCAACTATGAGCCGATATATTTGGAGCGTTTCTTCCGAAACTTGCTTTTGGGTGAGCAATGGGAACTGAAGAGCCGCTACTTGGTCATCAATCCGCCTGCAGAATATGCCGAACAATCGAGAAAGGATGTCGGTAATGTTACAGAAAATGTTACAGAAAAAGTGACAAGTGTTACAGAAAATGTTATAGAAAAGCTGACCGATAGACAGCGGCAGATTGTCAATATGGTTGCCAAATATCCATTTACGACAACAACTTTGATGGCTCAAAACTTGAAAGTATCGCTAATGACGATTCGGCGTGATATAGAAAAGATGTCTCATGTTATCCGTCACGTCGGTCCCGACAAAGGCGGTCATTGGGAAATAATAAAGGAATAGGAGATTAGTTCTTCTGGATTAAGCGCAAAACCTCAGCCCGAATGTTTTTGGATTAAAGACACACGAAGTCGAACCATAGGATTTACAGCCTTCGGTCATAATGACCTTGTTGTGACAAATTGTTGAAGATAATTTATTATGTCCCAACGGAAGTTTAACACATTAGCAGAATTGCTGTATTGGTCATATGCAAATTTGCAAATGGCTGATGCTGCTTGTGGTATGAACAAAACCAAGTACGATCGCTTGTGTTACATGATTCGTTCGAAAGCATTCAAAGCGTACATGGAAGGCAAATGGCAAATTTCCGATTTGTATAAGCAGCAGATTGAGAAACTGCAACAAAGCAATCATGCGTGCGCTTATTGTGGAAAGGTCTTTAGTTCGCCTAAAGAAGCCACTATTGATCATATTTTTCCGCGCATAAAAGGCGGTACAAACGAAATGGAGAACATCGTCTTTGCGTGCAAAACTTGCAACTCATCCAAAGGTGATAGAGACATGTTCGGCTGGTACATAGAACATTTCGGTACATTCCCGTCTATATATCTAACTGCCAACTATCTCAAAAAGATCTATCTCTATGCTCAATTTCACAATCTTCTATCCTTAGAACTACCCTCACTTGACTCTCTCGACCTGCCTTTCGATTGGCATTGTATACCTACCTCTTTCCCCGAACCAGATCATTTCAAAATAAAGCAGTAACTTTGCGGAAAATTTAATCGTTATGGACGCTATAGGTGGGATTCTTCTTATTTGTCTTGGTTTGGGATGGATTATATTGTCATTCCATTATGCAATTGAATATTGGCAAGAATATAACTGGGCGCGTGGAATATTTATCTTTGTTGTATGCATATTGATAAGCCCATACATATTCTTTTTTCTACGTAAACTAATACGGTGAGTATAATTTTCGGGCGCCTCTCGCGCCCGTTTTGCTTTCTTCGTATTCCCGGGCAATCGGATTGCCCGCCTTTCTGCCCATATATTTCTTTCTTCCATTCCGGCGGATTGAATCCGCCCATCTTCTTCTATTTCGGCGAATGACATTCGCCATCCTACGCCCCTCCGGTCTAGTGCTCGCGGATGCCCCCGCGAGTTGTTACGTCCCTCCGGTCTAACTCTCGGCGCTATTCCACCAAGTTTCCATCCGCTATTCACTCCTCACAGCTGCTATTCCACCTTCGTCCGTTTCCTGAAATTCTATTCTGGTTCAAAACAGCGTCCATTTCCGCGGATTCTATCCGCCCTATTATCCCCTGCTTTGGGCTGTTACCTGCGGTGCTATTTCGGCTTTGTCTATTAGTAGGGGATACTATCCCCGTTCCTTTGTTTATTAGCCAGGAATCTCATTCCTGTTACATCGTTCATTGTGCGGCATGCTATGCTGCTTCTATGCTATCTGGAGCACCTCCGTCCATTTCGTCCAAATTGAATTTGGACATTTTTTACAGAAAAATCCCTATTTCTTCCATTATTTTTCATCCTTCTCTTGCATATATCATTTTTTTGTAGTAATTTTGCAATGAAAAATTGGAAGCATCATGAAAAAAATTCTAATCGTTCTCTCTCTCTTACAAACGTTAGCTTTGTGCGCAAAAGATTATTTTGACAAGTATCCTGAGTGCTATATAGGAGCGCAAGTCTATATAAATTCTGGATGTGGCAATGGATACCAACACCATTATGAAGATTTTTATCGTATTTTTGAAAATGGAAAATTAAGCAAAGGTTTTCCTAAAGACAAAGGTTTTGAAGAATATTCTTCATTAATTTATACGATAACGGCGATGACAGATGGGGTAGTGAGAAAGGAAAAAATAGGGAAAGTATTAACCCTGCAGAGCGGAGATAAGATGCTGTATTATTTCACTAATCGTAGTTATATATATACGGACTTTCATGTAAAGAGTATGCCAGAATGTCAACGGTATATTGAAGATTCAATCCGTGCTACGCAGTTAAAAGTTGAGAAAAGAATTGCAAAAAATGATGACCCATTTTTGGGCACAACCACTTATAGGCTGACGACCGCTTTAGATGGAATAGACTACTCTTCCATGCAAAATGGTTATATCTCAATGAGCAAGTCATACAAAGGTAATGAGTTTGTTTGCTATATTGTGGACATATCCCTTCCACATGTTCTTGATGAAGTTGGCCCTAAAGGTCTTCATATTATTTGGGATAATGGTGAGCATTTTATAAAGGAAGAATTACCGATAGAAAAGGACGTCGTTAGATATACTGGGGTCGGTAATTACTTCATGTATAGTTACACCGCTCAGTTAGTTCTGTCAGCTGAAGAATATAATGTTTTCTGCAATAATAGTATTTCAAGAGTACGCTTAGGAAGTGGTATAGACTATACAGGTGTTTTCCAGAAGAATGGAGACTTTTATAAGTATTGCTTTAATGCATTAAAGGCTAAGTAGACTCAAGTTTTACTCGTAGAAATGTGTCTCACTAGTCCGCCGCACGAAAGTGTGACGGATTTTTTTTAAAAGTTTTTCTTATTTTTTGACGAAAAAGTTTTTTTTGCGGCTATGGTTGAAAAGTTATACCTTTGCAGCGATTTTTAAAAATATATAATTATGGAAAAGCTTATTACTGTCGGTGACACAATTAATGTGATCGAAAATGTTTGCAAAGTAGCAACGGACATTCTTGCTCCGGTTTGTATTAGAAATCGTGGTCAGTGGAATGGCAATAATCACATTGAGATTTTTAACTCAGGCGAACATTTGGTTAAAAATGTGACAATTCGAATCATGGATTTGCCTGATGACGATTGCTGGTGGGAGAAACCTGGCAACTCGGATAAACAAGTCTTAAATATTTCATACCTTGAACCAAGAAATCATACGGAGCAAAAATTAACGTACGCGTATTGTGGTTGCGACACGGATGTACAGTTGCATATCACATGGGAAGACAGGCTTGGTATCAAGCATTCCGATTTCCAATACCTACATTTAGATGGAATGTGATGTTGATTCTTCCCCTTACACCAGAGCCAACCCCTAGGCCGTTTTTTTTCTTTGTTCGCTGCTCGGAGTGAAAACTCCGAGATGGAATTCCCCCCTCTCTCCCGTAGAGTGGGGGATTTTCTTTTTGTCCTGTTCTCGCCGGTATTCCGGCGCCTTTGTATGGCTCGGACATAGGCGGTTTAGTCCTCGCCTGGCGCTCCCTCCCCCTTATCCCTCTGCCGCCCCGCCCGCTCGGTCTCAATGCGTGTGTATCCCATACAGTTTCTCCGTCCATTTCCGCGGATTCTATCCGCCCTATTATCCCCTGCTTTGAGCTGTTACCTGCGGTGCTATTTCGGCTTTGTCTATTAGTAGGGGATACTATCCCCCGTTCCTTTGTTTATTAGCCAGGAATCTCATTCCTGTTACATCGTTCATTGTGCGGCATGCTATGCTGCTTCTATGCTATCTGGAGCACCTCCGTCCGTTCCGTCCAAATTGAATTTGGACATTTTTTACAGAAAAATCCCTATTTCTTCCATTATTTTTCATCCTTCTCTTGCATATCTCATTTTTTTGTACTACCTTTGCACCCAAGTTAGTACATTGTAGTACGCGATTAGTAGGATAATAGTAGGTGATTAGTAGGTTATTAGTAGGTGATTAGTAGGTTATAACAGAACGCATCACATCTTTATCGTTCACGAGTAAGTAGCGTCAGAACCCTCAGAGCATTAAAAATCTCACACAATATGGCAAAAGTAGAATATTCACCGGGCATTGACCTCACAAAGGGCGCCCTCGACAGCAAACACGAACTCATCACGCGTCAGAAACATCTCCACGCCCCTGACGGAAAAGTTACCAAAGAGTGTGATGTGGAAGTCTATCTGCAAAAACACAAGCGCAACTACAAACAAAACCCGCCGCAAGGCAACGAACTCGCTCATTTACAGCATTTTGGCGAAGCGGCAAAGCGCACAACGGCGCTCATCTATGCCTATAAATTCCCGGACACCGCCTCCGATGAGCAGCGCGCCCTCCTTGAGCAATACCGTCTTCGTTTTGAATCACAGCTCAAAGGCGCACCCGACCCACAAGCCCCGCTTGACAAAGAAGGCAAGCAGAAATGCTATTTCCGCTTTGATAACTTCATCCGTGCGATGATTTACCAAGAACTCAAAGCATAAATTGACTTTTTTGAGCCATTTTATTTGCATATCCCAAATTTTTGTTGTAATTTTGCAGCGCAAAATTGTTGAACGGACTTATCATGGAAACACTCATCTCAGTTATTGGAGGCGCGAATGTCGATTTGCTGGCTACCCTCAATGACGCTTTCATCGCGGCGGACTCCAACCCCGGACATATCGAAGTGGGCTACGGCGGTGTGGCGCGTAACATCGCGCATAACCTCTCGCTGCTCGGTACCCGCCCCCAACTACTTACCGTCTTCGGCGGCGATCTCTTCGGCGGCCTGCTCCACGACTACTGCAAGCAACAGGGCATCGATGTCCATCTGTCCGAACGCGAGTCCTCTCTCCGCTCCGGCATCTATCTCTGCATAAACAACCACGGAGGTGAGATGATCGCGGCCGTAGCAGACACCGAGGCTATCCGCGCTATCACGCCCGAATGGCTCGCCAAACGGATCGGGGAGATCAACCTGTCCGAGTATATCATTGCGGACACGAACGTCAGCGAAGACGGTATCCGCTATCTGATGGAGAATGTGACGGCACCGCTGTTCATCGATGGCGTCAGTTCGACCAAGGCTCACCGGGTTGTCAATGCCCTGCGCAAGGCCAAGTTGCCCTATCTGCACACCCTCAAACTCAACCTCAAAGAGGCACTGGCCGTCACCGAGACAACTACCTATGCCGAGGCGGCACAACAGCTGCTTAACCTCGGTGTGGCACACGTCTATATCACCCTCAGCGCAGACGGCGTCTATTGCCGCAACGCCGCCGAAGAATGGCTCTACCCTGCCCTGCCGGGAGACATCGTCAACACCACCGGCGCCGGAGACGCGTTCCTTGCCGGCGTCGTCTATGCGCACGCCAAAGGTATCGATTTCCCGCAGACCGCGCAGTATGGCCTCATGGCAGCACGCGCCACTCTCCAGAGTCCCAAAGCAGTCAATCCCGACATCGCAAATATCCTTTTGTAAATTTGAAATCATAAATTTGAAATGAATAAATATCTATCTATATCTACTGAAGTGCAAGAAGCACTCAAGGCCGGCAAGCCGGTTGTGGCTCTCGAATCGACTATTATCTCGCACGGCATGCCGTATCCGCAGAACGTAGAGACAGCCCTCAAAGTAGAGCAGACGATCCGCGACAACGGTGCTGTGCCGGCTACAATAGCCATCATCGGCGGACAACTCAAAGCAGGCTGTACCCCCGAAGAGATCGAGTATCTCGGTAAGAAAGGCCAAGCGGTCATCAAGGCTTCGCGCCGCGACCTGCCGGTACTTATCGCCCGCAAGGAAGATGGCGCTACCACTGTCACCACAACCATGATCATCGCCGCGCTGGCCGGCATCAAGGTCTTTGCCACCGGCGGTATCGGCGGTGTACACCGAGGTGCCCAACAGACTTTCGATATCTCCGCCGACCTCGAGGAACTCGCACAGACACCTGTTATGGTCATTTGTGCCGGCGCCAAATCGATCCTGGACCTCGGCCTCACGCTCGAATATCTGGAGACCAAGGGTGTGCCTGTCATCGGCTATCAGACGAACGAACTGCCGGCCTTCTACACCCGTCACAGCGGCTTTGGTGTGGACTACCGCATTGACACGCCCGAAGAACTCGCCGCGGCCTTCCAAGCCAAACTGGACTGCGGACTCAAAGGCGGCATGTTAGTCACCAACCCGATTCCCAAGCAGTACTCGATGCCCAAAGAGGTCATTGATGCCGCTATCTCCCAAGCCCTCGAAGAGATGGACAAAGCCGGAATCCACGGCAAACAGTGTACGCCGTTCCTGCTCGCTAAGGTCAAAGACCTGACCGGTGGCGAGAGCCTGGCTTCGAATATCCAATTAGTTCTTAATAACGCCCGCCTTGCGGCACAAACAGCAAAAGCCCTATGCGAAAAGTAATCCTCCTTGCTCTTTGTTCCTTGTTCCTTCTGTCTGCTTGTCATAAGCAGGTAAAAGTTACTTCCGTCACCACCGAAGCCATTCCCGTCAATGCCTCCGAAGATGCTATTCAGGACCGGGACTACCTGGCTCAGTTAGCGCCTATCAAAGCCCATCTGGAGCAAGAGATGAATGTGCAGATCGGTTATGCGCCGGAAGACATGTGGGTGGCTGACCCGGAGTGTCCGATGCTCAACTGGGCGACCGATGCCCTCTGGGAGGCAGCCAAAAAAGCCTATGACGGTCGCGTGGACATAGCGATTGTGAATATGGGCGGAATGCGCTGTGCATGGCCTGCCGGACCGATCACGAAAGGAAACGTGTTCGAACTGATGCCGTTCGATAACCGGCTCGTCATCCTCACCCTCAAGGGCGAAGATATCCTGGCGCTCTGCGAGTCGTTCGCGCGATATGGCGGACAAGGTGTGGCCGGCATGCGTGTCACCGTCATTGACGGCCGCTTGGCAGACGTCCAGATAGGCGGCAAGCCGGTGAACCCCAAGTTACACTACACGGTGGCGACCAGCGACTACCTGGCCGGCGGAACAGACCACATGGACGCTCTGACACGTTATGTGGACTATTGGAATAGCGATTTGTTAATTCGAGAATTATACCTTGAGGCCGTCCAGACGCAGGACACTATCCGCGCCAGCGTCGATGGACGCATGACAATGAAGCCATAAAGGCAGGTTGTGCTCCACATGACCGAAAGGAGCATCGAAATATACGGGGTAGGCGTAATCAGCGACTGCCTCGTATATTGTTTCATAGACCGACTGTTGCATCAACGGATCGTCTTCGCAGTCCGTAAACTGCCCTACCACAAGCCCGCTCAGATGAGCCAGAACACCGCTCATCTTCAGGTTACGAATCATTCGGTCGATATGGTAATGCCGTTCGCCGATATCTTCAATAAGCAAGATCGGGAACTGATAACTGAGCTTGGATAAACCGAACGGTGTTCCTTGCAAGCCATACAGTACGCTTAAGTTTCCTCCTACCACCACGCCATACGCCTGTCCGGGGCGGTTGAGAGGATGGGCCGGCAAGGTATATGCGAGCGGTTCACCCGCCAAGGCTTTACGTAAAGCTTGTATCGGCTCACTCTCTTCCGGCAAGGTCGCTATATGCTTGCACATGATACCGTGCAGCGACGGCTGACCGCATATACCGCTCCACTGATGCAGGGCGGTGATATCGCTGAATCCGACAACAGGCTTCGTGATCGCCGGCACACGGTCGATGAGCCGTTGCAGACCGTACCCTCCGCGCGAACAGAGGATCATATCCACCGACGGGTCTTCGATCGCCGCCACCAGGTCCGCCAAGCGGTCTTCGTCTCGGCCGGCAAAACGTCCCCACACATCTCGCGCGTGCGCTCCTTCGCTCACGGTATAGCCCCATGAACGCAAGCGAGCCATTGCCCCATCGATATAAGACGGGTCAATGGCTCCTGAGGGAGATATGATACGTATCTCTTTCAACGTTCAATAGTTCTGCATCACATCTTCGGTGCACCTTCGCGCAACACACGAGCGATGATCTCTACGGCTTCGTCAATAACCGGCTCCGTATGAGTAGCCATCAGCGTAGTACGCAGCAAGCACTCACCTTCTACGCACGCCGGCGCAATAACCGGGTTGACATAAACGCCTTCCTCGAACATCTTCTTACCGAAATACAGGGTATCAAGGGTCTTGTACGTGAAGATAGGAACGATAGGCGTCGGTGCCTCGATGATACGTACACCGTTTGCCAGCAGTTGCTTCTGGAAATACTTGGCGATGTTCATCAGACGCGTCGGACGCTCCGGATCGAGGATGAGCTGATGCAAAGCCTCAAGCGCTGTAGCGGCCGAACACGGGGTGATAGAAGCGGAGAAGATGAACGGACGGCTCACGTGGCGTAACCAATCGGCTACGCGGTGAGAAGTCAACATACATCCACCGATAGAGGCCAACGATTTCGAGAAAGTCAACATCGTGATATCCACTTTGTCGGTCAGACCGAAGTGAGCCGCTGTACCGCGACCACCCGGGCCCAGAACACCGAAACCGTGCGCATCGTCCACCATCACACGTGCACCGTACTTCTCGGCCAACGCGCAGATCTCCGGCAATTTACAGATATCGCCGCGCATGGAGAACACACCATCGGTAATAATGAGCTTACCTGCCTCCGAAGGAATAGACTGCAACTGACGCTCCAAATCGAGCATATCCGAGTGACGATAACGCAACACCTTGGCATAACTCAGACGGCAAGCGTCATAGATAGAAGCGTGGTTCTCACGGTCGTTAAGGATGTAGTCATCCTTACCGGCAATGGCCGAGATAATGGCTAAGTTGGTTTGGAAACCCGTCGAAACGGTCATACACTCCTCGTAACCCGTAAATTCCGCGATCTCTTTCTCCAACTGCAGGTGCAGGTCGAGCGTGCCGTTCAGAAAACGACTACCGCTCACACCCGTACCGTATTTGTCTAAAGCTTCGTGACCCGCTTTGATGACCGCTTCGTTCTCCGTGAATCCCAGGTAGTTGTTACTACCCAACATGATCACACGGTGGTTCTCCATCTGCACTACCGGTGCCTGACGGCTCTCCAACTCATGGAAATACGGGTAGATGCCGAGCTTACGAACCTGCTTTAGCGTCTCAAAATGGTCACATTTTTCGAATAGATCCATATGAATGGTTAAATGGTTAACGATTAATGGTTAAAGAACGTTGAGTTCTTTCAGGATAGCGGTGGTCTTACGAACAGCTGCCTCAGACTCGTGCAGTTTAGCGCGCTCTTCGTCGCTGATGTTCAGCTCCAGGATCTTCTCGATACCGTTCTTACCGATGATACACGGTACACCGATCGTGATATCCTTCATGCCATACTCGCCTTCGAGGGCTGCAGAGCAAGGAATCATCTTCTTCTGGTCCTTAATAATCGCCTCTGCTACCGATGCAGCAGCTGCACCCGGAGCCATCCAAGCGCTTGTTCCAAGCAGACCGGTCAGCGTAGCACCGCCTACCATCGTGCTCTTCACTACGTTCTCCAGCTCTTCCTCGCTGAGGAACTCGCGAACGTTGATACCTTTGTAGGTCGTGAAGCTCGTCAACGGAATCATCGTCGTGTCACCATGGCCACCGATTACGAAACCGTCTACGTCGTTAGCGTTGCACTTGAGAGCCTGGCTCAGGAAGTATTTCAGACGTGCGCTGTCCAATGCGCCACCCATACCGATCACGCGGTTACGCGGCAGACCGAGTGCGTGCAAAGTCAAATAAGCCATCGTATCCATCGGGTTGGAAACCACAACGAGGATAGCATTCGGGCTGTACTTCAATACCTGGTCGCAAACGCTCTTTACGATACCTGCGTTCACACCGATCAGTTCCTCGCGGGTCATACCCGGCTTACGGGGCAGACCGGAAGTGATGATCACTACATCAGAACCGCTGGTCTTGCTGTAATCATTCGTTACACCCTCCACCACGGTGTCAAAGCCCATCAACTGAGCCGTTTGCATGATATCCATGGCTTTACCTTCAGCAAAACCCTCTTTGATATCAATAAGACATACTTCGTTAGCCACCTCATTTACGGCCAACACATTCGCGCAAGTAGCACCTACGTTTCCTGCGCCTACAACGGTTACTTTGCTCATAATTTAATATATTTTTATCTGTTATTATTCGTTTTGATTTTTTACATTCCATGTAAAAAGCTTGCAAAGTTACAACTTTTTCTGCATATATGCAAGCAAATGTCAATTTTTACACATTTTTTCTACTTTCTGCGTACCCAAAGTGACAAATATTCCTGTTCTGGTTGTCCGGGAGTAGGAATCAGTTCGGCTTTATCCATCACACCCAGCGTCTCCAGATCCATGATCGTGGAGTAGCCCGAACGGGCAATGATATGACGCGCGTTCCTAAGGGCCTGCGCTAAGGTTTCATCGTCCAGATAAGGCACCGTGGTGATGTTCGCGCGCTTCATCTTCGTGTTCGGTCGGTTCATCAGTCCTTGCACCACAAGCACCTGTTTGTCTGAATCCTGATAGCGCGCTTTGATCTCTTTCTCCAGCATCGTCCGATGCGGCTCCAGCCCGCTCAAGACTGCCACCACATCATAGTTCTGAGTATTCTGAGTATTCGGATTAATCGGAATATTCTGAAACCTACTCAGCGGCCCGATATATCTGAATGCTGAATGCTGAATGCTGAATGCTTTAGGGTGGCTCAGCTCTCCCGCCAAACTCTTTTCGTATTCCTCATAGTCCGGCACCCACACCTTATTGAAACGCGCGTATATACGTGCGTGTAGGCGCGAGGCGATCTTCTCTGCCCAACGCCAGCCTTTCGGGAGCATAATATACAGTTGGTGGGTCATATAGACGCACTCACTTTGCTTACTATATAACCCAAACCTATTATCGGAGATGACTTGATCGATATGCTCTTCCCGCAACAGGGCTTGCAGCATCATATGGTCTTTCATCGCCCATACGACCAGTTTCGGCAGGGCTTTGGCGATAGCCCGCACTTGACGGTTGCCCTTGCTGTAACGCAAGTTCAGCGGAGCCAGATAGGTATATCTCAGTTTAGGAAAATGTTTGCGAAGCAGTGTCAGACTCTCCCCGTCACCCCCTAAGATGACTTCATGACCTTCGTTCAGCAACCGCCTAATCAGCGGTACACAACGGCTGGCATGACCAAGTCCCCAATTCAAAGGTGCAACAAGGATCTTCATGGTATCAATAACGGTTAAGCGGAAATGATCACTTCGTAGCCTTTTTCCCGAAGCGGTGCGGCAATGCGCTCCATCTCTTCGCGGGGGATCTTCTCCAGATGTTCCTCGGGTGTCTTGCGGTCAATGACATAAATCATCAGTTGTTTCGGATGCATGACTTCCACCGCCTTGTACCAAGCCTCCAGCTCTTCGGGTGTGGTGTTATCGATCCGGTAACCCTCATGTTCGCCGCGCAGGAAACAAGTCTGCAAGGTAAAGTCTCCATCGAACTGTTGGAGCCAGTTGATGACCTGCGCAACTGTCAGGTGCTCGTTCACCGGCAGGTCAATACGCCGCATCATCGTGTCCGTACCTGCGTCCAGTTTGAGGATACGGTTATCGCAACACCTCAGCGCCTGTACGACATCCGAACGACCTAACTGTGTGGAGTTGGAGAGCACCGACACCTTGGCTTGCGGGCAGTACTGATCCCGCAACGCGATCGTGTCTTGTATGATGCCCAAGAAATCCGGATGAAGGGTCGGTTCACCGTTGCCGGAGAATGTGATGACGTCTAAAGCAAGTCCCTCTTTCAGTTTGGCCTCCAGCGCCGCACGCACTTCTTCGCGCGTAGGCAACTGAGGATGCGAGACACGCTCGTTCCAACCGCACTCGCAATAGACGCAGTTGAACGTACACAACTTATGCTCCAGCGGCATCAGTTCAACGCCCAGGCTCGTACCCAAGCGCCGGCTGTGAATAGGACCGTATATAATCTCACCAAACAACATCAGACATTTAGAATTCTATTTCCCAACAGTTTGCAAATCTCATTTCGCTGTGCCAGCAGTTCCGGTTGATGCTTGAGCAGTGCCACCTGGTACTCCCAGTTACCTGTTCGCTGTGCCTCTTTGAGGTTACGCTCCAACTCCTCTATCTGTTGGTTGATGACCGTCAGTTTGATCTCGTACAGCAACTGCGTCACCAGTTCTCCCATGCGCTCCTCATTGTCCGGCGTAGCGAATTGGTATTTCTCGGCAATCATATCCACAGCCAGCGCACTCACCTCGGGGTTCGCATGAAACTTAAAGAACGACTCTGCCTTGAAGCCCGGGTCTTGGTAATGCTTCTTGAACTCATCTATCAGGATTTGATAGACAGGCTTCGGAGCTTGGATATCGTCTTCCTCGAGCGTATAGATAATGACCTCTCCAATGGTATATTTCGTATCCTCCACCACGATCGGTCGCTCGCCATAACGCACCACCAGTTGAATCAAGTTGTAATAGTTCTGCTCCAATGCTGACTTGGGTTCTTGGGCGGCCTTCGGAGTACTCGGAGTATTCGGAGTAATCGGCGTCTCACTTCCCGCAACGTCAGTGGTCTCACTTCTCGCTTCTTGTTTCGCTTTCTCCCGTTCTACGGCGCGTTTCTTGCGCAGCGCGATGACCTCATTGGTCAGTACCCGCTCACTCATATGCAGCCTCTCGGCGCTGTCTTTGATATAGACCTGCCGCGTGATCATATCGGGGATAATAGCAATCGAAGCCGTGATATCTTTGATGAGGGCCGCCCGTTTCTGCGGGTCGTCCCCGGCGTCTTGACTCAGCAAAGAGGACTTGAAACGAATGAAATCCGTCTGGTGCTCTTCGATATACCGAATGAACTCGGTCGAGTCATGACTCTGTGCGTAGCTGTCGGGATCTTCGCCGTCCGGCAGCAGTACGACCTTGACGTTAAAGCCTTCTTCGAGGAACATATCGATACCGCGCAGCGCCGCATGGATACCCGCCGCATCGCCGTCATAGAGCACGGTGATATTGTTCGTGAAGCGTTGTATCAAGCGTATCTGCGGCTTTGTGAGGGCTGTACCTCCACTGGCCACCACATTCTCGATGCCCGACTGATGCATCGAGATAACATCCATCTGGCCTTCCACCAAATAGCACATGTTCGCCCGCGAGATCGCTTGCTTGGCTTGGAAAAGGCCATAGAGCTCGTTAGTCTTCGAGTAGATCAACGAGTCCGGGGAGTTAACGTACTTACCGACATTGTCTTTCTTCTTGAGGATACGTCCGGCGAAGGCTACAGGCTTACCGCTGACCGTAAAGATCGGGAACATCACCCTGTCGCGAAAACGGTCATACAACCGCCCGTCCTCACTCTTTCCAACTACCCCGACACCGATCTTCGTATCCACATCATTGGTGATAAACTCCTCCTTGAAACCTTTGGCTTTGAGGGCAGCCGCCAGAGGATTACCTTTCTCCGGCGAATAACCGAGTTGGTACTTACGGATGATATCGTCCCTTAAACCGCGTTCGCGGAAATAGCCCAGACCGATGGCTTTTCCTTCCTCCGTCTCCCAGAGTTGTTGTTGAAACCATTTGTTAGCGAAGTCATTAACGACGAACATCGACTCGCGGTTGTCCTGTCGTTGCTGCTCTTCTTGCGTCAACTCACGTTCCTCCACCTCGATATGGTATTTCTTACCGAGTTGTTTGACGGCCTCTACGAACGAGCATTGCTCTATCTCCATGATAAAGCCTACCGCATGTCCGCTCGCACCGCAACCGAAACACTTATAGATACCCTTGGACGGACTGACGGTGAACGAACCTGTCTTCTCGTTGTGGAAAGGACAGAGTCCGATCAGGTTCGCCCCACGTTTGCGCAGCGTTACATAATCGCTAACGACTTCTTCTATCTTAGCCGCCGCGAAGATTCGGTCTATGGTTTCTTTGGGTATCATTTTTCGTACCAGAGATAAACACCGATCTTAATGGACCACTGGTCCAGACGTCCGCGGGTATAACGGTCCATAGGGTTTCCTGCTGCGTCCACGAACTGCTTGTTGGCAAACGGATTGATCAGACCGAAGTCATACCCACCGCGCAGGAAATAACGCTTGTACTGGAAGCCTGCACCCAGACCCCAGGTCACATTCAGACGCGTGAAACTCTCATTCGGTTCGTCGGATTTATAACCGCTGTAGTAAGAATAGTCTATCGGCGAGTCATAATCCACTTGTCTGTCCGAACGCATGTCAAGGGTCAATCCGCACTGGATTGTAGGACCGGTATACAGCATCAGATAGGTCTCCTTGGCTACTTCGAACTTATACTGCCAATCTACAAACACCTCCAACTCATTGTACGTAATCAGTTGGCGGCTACGCGGATAGTCGGCTATTGTACCGGCCGCTTTCCAACCGCTGTTAGACGCTCCGAAGGTGTAGTTAAGACCTATCGAAGCACCAAAACCCTTGATGAAACTGCCGTCATACACCACACCTACCTTAAAACCGTTCAGCTGTGTCACCACACTCAGCGAGTCTTTCTGGGTAGCGGGGTTGTTCGGGCTGTTCAGACGCAGGATAGGTTGTGCCCAACCGATCTGAATACCAAAACCCTGCTTAGGCATATCGGCTGCCAAAGCACTCAGAGACAGCATTGCCGCTAATAAAACAAAAATACTTTTTTTCATATAAATCTAAAATCTTAAATCTCCAATCTCAAATTATTTCGTCCTGCGAAATACATCCTCCGGTCCTGTCGGGCGGATCTCATTGGCCCAGAAGAAGAGCGCTAACCGGTCCCCTCCGCTCGGTATCTGATCCATCGGATAGAGGACACCTGTTGTCTCGTTCGTGAAACGGATATGGTGTATCTCCTGTTTCTCGATATACATACGGATATAACTGCTCTCGGTGGTGTTGAGCCCCACATAATCGCCATTACTCTCCTTGGGGTAATAGATCGTCAACGCATTTCCGCTGATGTCAATGATCTTCACCTCTCCTTTCACCAGATATGCCGTCAGCTCCTTGCCGCTCATCTGGTTAAAATACGTCAGTGTATCTTCCATCACGCACAGCGCACTGCCGTTACCTACCGCATGATCCACTTCTCCGTTCACCAGATACACCACCATACTGTCGGCGGATATCTGTTGGTTCTCACTCCAGCATATCGGTTTGATATAGAGGTGTATCGTCGAATCGGAACCCATATACACCAGCGAGTCACAGGTCATCTGCATGTCATCCCGATAAACCCGCACGCCATAGTGGGCGCGTACGCGACGAAACGTGCTGTCTTGCATCGTGCTGTCTATAAAATGTAACTCCTCCGTGAAGAGTGTGTCACCGTGTATATGCGTCAGATGATCCATGTCCGACCAATCGATCATCAGCGCGCTGTCCGTCGCATAACCCCGGCTGTTCTCTTCCCACATCTGCCCGTATTGTCCGTACAGCGTCACCTCCTGCGCTGAGTCCTGCATCACCATATTCCCCATGATCTCACCGAAACCCAGTTTCTTGTCGTAGTAGATCGTGTCACCTGTCATAACCCGTCCGTTCTCATGATGCACCACCGATCGGTCCAGTAACATCGAGTGCTCCGTTTGGGTGTTGTACCATCCCAGCGACGAGTGGATGTCCGTCTCCTGCTCATAGAGGATCTCTGCCGGGCTGACGATATCCGCTATCTTCGTCTCGGTGTTGTACAAGAGGGTGTCGCTTGTCAGCACAAAACGGTCGTTCACCAACCGCACCTTCTTACTGAACACCGCCTGTTTGGTCTTCGGCCGGTAGTTGCCGCGCACCGAAGTCAGAGTGTTCAATGAGTCCCTGACCTGTCCGCCGGTGAAGTAATACGCCACCCCTGCTGCACGGTCGTAGTTCAAGCTGTCCGTAGTCAGTATCGTCGGATTCTCGTTCGGCGCCCCGTGCACCATGCGCACATGATAGCGCATACGCGCGAGCTTCCTATTGCCGTCATAGAAAATCTTATCCGCATAACCCTTCAACGTATCGCCTTGCACCAACCGCACATGCCCAAAAGCGTCCAGCGAGTTCGTCTTCTCGTAGAAATAGGCGCTGTCGCAATACATCAGCGCCGAGTCGTGACGAAAGACCACATCACCTTTGACGATCTGCGCATCGGCGATACGTTTCTGGTCAAAACTCAAGTTATCTGCTCGCTGCAGATAGACCATGGTTTGGGAAATTGAAAATTGAAAATTGCAAATTGAAAGGAAGAAAAGAATGAGCATTCCTTTCAACTTTAACCTTTCACTTTTCACCCTATTTGTCCTTTCAACTTTCACCTTTCACCTTAATGTACCCATCCCGGGAATTCAAATTCGCAGTTCTGCCACTCGGGGTCAATCTGCACAAAGGTCTTCTTCTGCTTCTGGATGATCCAGTCGTGTATGAACTCCGCACCTAACTTAGCCTCCAGCATCGACTTGACGGTCTGGAAGTCATCGGTGAGGTTAGCGCGATGAATATCCGTCTTTTTCTTGAGCCGCACGATAGCGCATACCTCGCGGTTCTTGGTCTGGTCCATCATCACGAACGGTTGCGACAGCTCTCCCTCCTTGAGGTTATAGATCTGTTTGGCGATCTCCGGCGCGAGGTCCTGGAACTCGAACTTACTGCTGTTCGTGTTGGGGTTGATCATCAGACCGGCGTTCATCACCGTGTTCTTGTCTTGCGAGAAACGCAGAACGGCTTGCTCGAACTGAAGACTGTCTGCCAGGATCAGTTGACGAATACTGTCCAGACGCTCTATCGAACGCACTTTGTCCGTCGCGCTGATACGCGGACGCAGCAGGATATGGCGGCAGTTGATTCGCTCACCTTTCTTCTCGATGAGCTGGATGATATGGTATCCGTACTCGGTCTGTACAATACGGCTCACGCGCTTGGGGTCGTTGAGGTTAAACGCCACCTCAGCGAACTCGGGCACTAACTGACCCTTACCGACAAAGCCCAACTCACCGCCGCGCTTGGCACTCTCCGTATCCTCCGAGTAGAGACGAGCCAACATGCTGAAGTCCGCCGAACCGCTCTGTACACGCTCTGTGAACTCACGCAGACGTTGCTTCACGCGCTCTGTCTCCTCTACCGGCACTGCCGGCTCAAAACTGAGTATCTGCACCTCCACCTGTGCCGGCATCATCGGCAGCGAGTCGATCGGCAGCGAGTTGTAATAACGGCGTATCTCAGCCGGCGTCGGCTTGATATGCTCTGTCAACTTCTGCTGCATCTGCTGGATGATCATCTGGTTACGCACCGATGTCATCATCTCCTCGCGGATCTCCGAACTCGTCTTGCGGAAATACTCCTCCATCTTCTCTTTCGATCCGATCTGGTTGATGTAGTAGTTCAGACGCATGTCCACCTGGTGGCTCACCGTAGACTCATTGGCCTCCACCGAGTCGATGATGGCTTGGTGCAGGAACAACTTCTGAATCGCTATCTGCTCAGGGAAATAACAATAGGGATCACCCGGAACGGCTTGCCCTTCATATTGCGCACGCAGACGCTCTTCCTCTACCTCGCTGCGCAAGATAGCCTCGTCGCCTACCACCCAGATCACTTCGTCTATGATTTGATCCGCATACGCACTCAGGCTCAAAGCCAAAAACAAAATTAAACTATATCGCTTCATCTCTTTAAACTTTCATCTTTAAACTTTCAACTAAAAAAATATAATTTTTTTCTCCTGTATCGCTTCGTTATAGAGCCGTTCGCGCTCTTTCTGCAGGAACTCGACTTGCCGTGCGCTGAGCACCACTTGTTCGATCTCCGGACGCGCATAGTCGAGCGGCATCTGTTCGCCTTTCAGGCATTTCTCTGTGACCTCCAGGATATACGTGCGCAAGCTATCCGCCACCTCGATCCGGTTATTGGTCTTAAGCCGTGTCTCCAGTTCCGCGTGCTCGATCGGGATACGGCGAATCATATCGCTGGTCGTAAGCCATTTGTCCACAAAGAGTTCATAGCCGTTGGCGTTCTGATACGCGTATTTCTCTATAAAATCCATCGTCTCGTTGGGCACGGAGTCTGCCTGCTCGACCTTCACCTCACCCAACGCTTTCTTAAGTTTGTCGATATTCGGTGCATCGTTCGGAACAACCACCAGAATACCCTTCATGATACTCTCATCCAAACGAAAACGGTCCGGCATCTGCTGGTATATCTGCACGATGGTGGAATCCATAATCGTCTTCGGCATACGCTTCTCAATCAGGCTCTGTTCGTACGCCTGTACATACAACGAACGGCGGTAGTTAGCCACCATCATCTCGATACCCTGCTGTTTGTGTGCCTGCGCTTTGTCATAAACAAGCACATCCTTTGCCCACTGACTGATATACTGCTGCGCCACACGCATACTGTCCTCGGGACTCAGACCCAGCGTCAGCGAGTCCAGCGTCGAGCGGTAGATATACTGACCGTTCAACACCACAGCTGCGCCCGACTGATTCTTCTTCTCATACGCGGCACAACCCACCAGCATCCAACTCGCCAACAAGGCATAAACCACTATCTTCGTTTTCATATTCATACAAAAAGCGTGCAAAGATACTACTTTTTTTGCATATATGCAAGATTTTGATAACTTTTATCAAAATAATCGTGCTTTAGCTAAGACGTTTTAAATCTTAAATCTTAAATTTTCAATTACATATAATTTATGCCCGTCCACTTCTTCGTACGTATCCGGCAAAGTGACCTGCGGTGCCGCCACTCCTTCGCCTATCGTCAACTCAGGCGCGACTTCTACATGGATCTCGTCCCAGAGACCGGTCTCAAGGATATGGTTGAGCAAGGTCGGGCCGCCTTCCACTAAGATCGAATGGATATTACGGCTCGCTAAGTCTTCCAACACAAACGACCAGTCGGTGCGGTCACGATAGACGATCGTCTCGATGCCGTCATAGAAGATCCGCGCGTCGGCAGGTATCCTGTTATGTCTGTCCAAGGTTACACGGATAGGGCTACGTCCTTCCCAATGCGTATTGAGGAGCCGCGGATTATCGAGCAGTACCGTGTTCGTGCCTACCATGATCGCCATATTCTCCGCCCGCATCTTATGCACGAGCTTCTTCGTCTCCGGTGTCGATATCGCCAAAGCACCATTCAGATGCTCTCCGGTAACCGGTAACCCGTAACCCGTAACCCGCTTTCTGTCCACGAACCCATCTGCCGTCTGCGCCCATTTCAGTATCACATACGGCCGGCGTTTCTCGTGCAAACACAGGAAACGTTTATTCAAATCCCTGCATAACTCTTCGCCTACTCCTACTTCCACTTCTATACCGGCGTCACGAAGCATCTGCACGCCTTTGCCTGCTACCAGCGGGTTGGGGTCTAACTGTCCCACCACCACACGCCAGATGCCGCGCTCGATGAGCATCTTCGCGCAAGGAGGGGTCTTGCCGTAGTGCGAACAGGGCTCGAGGTTGACGTACAACGTGCACTCAGACATCGGCACGTCCTGGTTATACGACCGGTCAAAATGGCGAAAACAATTCACTTCCGCATGTGCCTCACCGAAACGCTCGTGCCATCCTTCGGCGATGATCTTCGCCTTGCGGCTGTGCACCAATACCGCTCCTACCATCGGATTCGGCGCTACGAAATACTCACCTCTGCGGGCCAATTCGATGCAACGCTCAATATATTTTATATCTTCCATACAATAAAATTTGTCTATTTCAAAAAAAAGCAGTACCTTTGCAGCGCAAATGACAAATATCAAATCTCAAATATCCAATATCCAACGTCAGTTGGAAGCCGTCTATGACCCGGACGAAGCCAATGCTTTGGCCTGGTGGATTGTTGAGGAATTGAGTGGTCAAACTCGCACTCAACTCATTTGCGGCTGCAAATGTACTACTTTTTTTGCACATACGCAAGAAATCGACGCAATAATCGAACGATTATTGCATTTTGAGCCCATTCAGTATATTTTCGGGCACACTTTATGGTGCGGACTGGATCTCAAAGTCACTCCCGCCACCCTCATTCCCCGTCCCGAAACAGCCGAGTTGGTAGAAAAAATCTCAAATCTCAAATCTCAAATCTCAAATTGCCGGATCCTAGATATAGGAACCGGCACAGGTTGTATCGCCCTCGCTCTCAAGAAAGCCCATCCCGGGTGGCAGGTAACAGGCATCGACATCTCGCCCGAAGCCATCGAAGTGGCCCGCGAGAATGCAAAACGAAACGGTCTGGAAGTGGAGTTCGAAGTAGCAGACATCTTCAATCTTCAATCTTCAATCTCCAATCTCCAATCTTCAATCTCCAATCTCCAATACGACGTAGTCGTCTCCAATCCTCCCTACATCTGTGAGTGCGAAAAAACCTCGATGAAATCGAATGTTTTGGACTATGAACCGGCGTCTGCACTCTTCGTTCCCGACACCGATCCCTTACGCTTTTACAGACATATCGCTGAGCTCTTCGCCCGTACACCATACACCGTACACCATACACCCAAATACTTATTCTTCGAGATAAATGAGGCTTTTGGCGAACAGATGAAGGCCTTGTTAGAAGAACAGGGTTATACGGACATACACATCACAAAAGACATCTATGGAAAAGCGCGAATTATCGAAGGCCGAATGGCGTGACAAGGCAGAAGGATATTGTGCCCGCTCGGAGCACTGTGCAGCGGACGTGCGGCGTAAGTTATACGAATGGGGCGCGCCGGAAGATTTGTTCGATCAGATCGAGCAGAGTCTCTATGCCAATGACTTCCTCAACGACGACCGTTTCTGCCGCGCGTATGTCCATGACAAGGTCGCATACCAGTCTTGGGGGCGGATCAAGATCCAAGCCGGTTTACGGGCCCTTCAACTCCCGGAGTCGGCTATCCGCGCGGCGCTTGCAGATATCGATGAAGCGCAGTACCGCAAGAACCTCCGCGCCCTCATCGCTTCGCGCCGCACCGACGCCCCCGACAAACTCCTCCGCTTCCTCGCCCAAAGAGGATTTACTTTGGAGGAGATACAAAAAGAAGCCCGCTGATGGGCTTCTTTCTTGGCTCTTAGCGCTTAGCTATTGGCCTTTCTACGGCGCTTTATCGCTATCCATGCGGCATACATCATCGCAAGCAGCATCAGAGGGAGGATTTCATTGCCAAGAGGGACTGTGTCACCAGGAAGAACCGGTGGATTAGTATCGCCCTGACCCTCTGTAGGATCCTCATCGGCGAAACCACCGCTCTCGCCGATGCGTCTTGGTCCGCTCGGTGATGCTTGATCTGCCGTTATTGTTCCCGTTATAGCGGCCATCGGTAGCGCCGAACCCGAATTCATCATCGATGCATTCAGGGTACTCATCGATAGAGTAGGCATTTGAGAATAGTTCATCGCGTAGCGGCTTCCTCGCTGTTGCGGTTGATATGGTTTGCCGTACGTAGCAGCACTTACGTTTACCACGCTCAGTATTGCAATCAAACTCAATAAATATCTCAATGTTGTCATAATCTCTAAAATCTTAAATCTTAAATTTTAAATCATAAATTGAGATTATCTATTAATCTCCCGCACTTTCTTACCCGTCGAGTCATAGATGACACCGTTATGTAGGATAAATACTTTATCATTGTATATGAACTTAACTGGTTTGTCGCTATTGACGTCACCTCCGGCATTGATGATATCGATATCCGTCGGTGTCTCGTGCCTACCTACGATGGCATTGATAGCGAAGCGATCATCTATCGTTCCTTCTGCGGCTACGAACGAGTAGTTGCTCTCAATGAGGTTAGTAACGGTGTTGGTCTCGTAGTCAATGAGATAAACGCCTTCCAGCTCGCTTATCTTACTTGCCTCGTGTAGCGAGAACGTGTACTCTCCTGCTTCTGGAATACGTACCGTTACCGGAATCCATTCTTTCGCCAGATCCTCGTTGATAGCTACGTACGCCATATTGATATCGTTATATATCATATAGGTTCGTAGTGTATTCCCGTCGCTGAGTAACTTCTCCAAGTCGGCATTGATCTCATACTCTTCTGTGTAGCGCTCACTGACGATAAGTCCCATCTCGTCTTCCACCTCTTCACCGCTCAGCGTAATATACGCTTTTTGCTTAGAAGCCTTGGGCGTCTGAGCAAGGAAACTTGGAGCAGATGCTTTGCGGTTGGATGTACCGAATGTCAGCGTTCCTGTCTTTTCCGTTTGGATCAGGAATGCGCTACCCGGTTTCAGCTTAGCCTTATCTGTCGCGACTTGATCAAACTCCTTGAAGTTCACATCCGGGATGTTTACATATTCGATGTTGTAATCCTCACCCTCGCTATGTGTAATCGCACCCTCGTACATACACATATACGGATTCGCGATACAGTTCCAGCCTTTAGCGTGCTTTGGAGTCTCTCCTTCATCTTTCACCCAAGCGGTTACGCTTACTTGGTCTTTATGAACGTCACTTACCACGCCTTGCTCACCATTGGTTGTCCAATCCGCAGAAGGAATCGTAAGCGGCATACGAATGATAGAGAATGCCTTTCCTGCCGGTCGACGAGCCGTTATAGCGTAGCCAATACCCGGCACAAAACTTGCAGGCATTGTACCTCCGCTGCCCCAAGTTAATTGCTTCCAGTTGGTGTTTCCGTCTCCATCCTTTCCACCTTTCGCATGTCGCTGACCATCATAACTACGAACTATCAAACCGGCAGATGTAGCCACGGTCATATTCTTATATTTGATGTTAGCCGTATCCACTTGCCAAGGCACTGCGATCGGGTAATATTGGTCATAGTCGATATACCAATCCAAGTAAGCATTGGTCGCTTTCATTGAACCGTTGCCACTTTCGGGCTTGATGTACAAGCTTCCCATGCCATAAAACGTCTCACCGATACGACTCCAGCCGCTACGCAGAACAAGGTTCGTCACTTTCAGCGTATCTGTATTGATTATAACAGCAGCGCCCGGATAGATGTTCAACTCTTTGATAGTTACATCTTTGTTCGGACTATATCCGCTGGCATCAATCGTCAGCGTGTCACCTGCAAGCACATGTACTTCCGTGTTCCATACGCTCTTGTTGGTGAAATTGGTTGAGTTGAGAGTGGTGTTGTTGGCAACGATCCTTGGTACGGTCACGTTGCTGACAGCAACCAATACATCGCTGCTATTGTACCACTCCAGCGTCAGCATCTTGCCTTCATTAGCCGAGAAATCAAGCCCCACGCCGAAGTTAACCGTGTAGTTGTATCGAGTACCGGTTCCTTTCACACTGGTTCCCGTCTGACTCAATGTGATCATGCTGCTTGCAATGCCTCCCGGTAACTTACCTATTACGGAGGTGGCGCCAATGGTCGGTTGATCAACTTCAATAATCGCCTCGTTCTTACCCCATGCTACTATCTCTGCCTCCGTCGGAACTACACTGCTTGCGCTCGCCGGGATGAGGCGTACGATAGAGTCTCCAGAGGCATACAAGCCCCATTGTGCAGGAGTGTCCTTAATTCGAAGCGCTTTCGCGTGGTTAGAACTACGCAAATGATATTTCGCATCTTGCGGATTTGTAATATCTGTCGCAAATTGTTTCAGTATCCACCAATATTGTTTTCCGATGTTATTGGTCACGCTTGTAGCAGTTCCTCCCTTACCGATGGTGGTCGTTCCGGTTGCACTACCGAACAACGGATAGTTGGCATAGGAAGCATTGTTTTTCATACCTAACTTAACGGTATGACCATCAGAATATAGGTATCCAGCCTGATCTCCAATCTTCTCACTAACTTGTCCGTACAGATTAAAGATGTTCGTGTTGGCCGTGTACGCTATAGACGGATTGTCAGCATCATCTACGGTGATTTCGATAGGTTGAGGATTGCAAGTAGTTGTCATCGTATCAGGAAGCGCATACCACTTACCATTCTTCTTTACTGCAATCACAAAGTCCGCAGGCAGGTGACGACCGATAATATCTTGCGTCAACTTCTTGGTGATGGGTTTTGCGCCGCTCACGCTCGCTGTAATCCACTCTAACTTGTCCAAACCGTCACTTGTATCGCCCGACCCCGGGGTATAGAAGATATATGCGTCTGCCGTTATAGCACCGCTGGCATCTGTTGCCAATGCTGTACCATCTGCTTTCTTAATAGCAAACTTATCAGCCAATGTCGGATCGCTTAGAGTGAAGGTCAATGTTGTGTTCGGTGTCAGACCACTACCTGAAATCTCTATCTTATCTTGTGATCTTACCATCTTGCTTGCCGCCGAAGTAATAAATATCGGCGCGCCTTCCGTTACCAAAACCGGCGTCAAGGTCAACTCAGAGCAACTAAAACGGAAGTCACCATATAGGTTTGCACTTACCGTCACATTGTAATCCGGCATCGTAAACTGGTTGTTGCCATCTACCGAAACCGTTGTGC
>Ga0247611_10000329_pt1 | contig 97925 bp, 98 predicted proteins | sample 177DNAGHGhighgp2_FD_192422 | JGI IMG/M metagenome (GOLD analysis project Ga0247611, IMG submission 192422) | Sheep rumen microbial communities from Palmerston North, Manawatu-Wanganui, New Zealand - 1770 DNA GHGhigh gp2 | ecosystem: Host-associated > Mammals > Digestive system > Stomach > Rumen...
TTCCTTTTTCTTTGAAGAACATCTTGGTATCAAATAATGTCTTACTTATTTTAGTTGTTACTCTACTTAATCTATCTTTCATTTGTACCCTCTATTCTAATCTAATTATAGTATATTTATATCTTTATTTCAATATTTTTGTTTCCTTCTATAAGATTATCAATAATCTTAGTCTCTAGATATTCTTCAACTATATTAGTAAGTCTTCTAGCACCATATTTATGATACATTGACATACTTTTTATTTTATCTTTTACTCTATTATTTATTTTAATATTTATATTATTTTTATCATATTTACTTAAGATATTTTTTATATTAATATCTAATATTTTATCAATATCTTTTTCATTTAATTTATTTAAATAAATAATGTTATTTATTCTATTTAATATTTCTAATCCTAATATATTAGATAAGTATTCTTCATTTTTATCTTTATTATCAATAAAACCAATATTATTATCATAATTTATATTTGCTGTCATTATTATTATATTATTATCAAATCTAATTACTTCGCCTTTAGCATTTTTTATTTTACCTTCATCTAATATTTGTAAAAATAATTCAATTACTGATCTATTAGCTTTATCTATTTCATCTAATAATATAACCCCATAAGGTTTTTCTTTTATTTCATCTAAAATGGTCTTAGAATCTTGATATCCAACATATCCCGGAGGAGAGCCTATTATTTTACTAACAGTATGACTCTCTTTATATTCATTCATATCTATCCTAATTAGGTTATCTTTATCATATAAAAGTTTGGAATATTCTTTCGCAAGTAATGTTTTACCACAACCTGTAGGACCAACTAATAAAATAGACAATGGTTTATTTTTTATTTTTATACTTCTTCTTTTAGTTAAATCACAAAGTTTATTAATAGCTTCTTTTTGACCTATTACTACTTTTTCTAAATTTCTTTTTAAATTATTTATATTATTCTTTTCATATTCTTTTACTGGTATATTAGATTTATATTCTATTACTTTTAATACGTCTTCCTTAGTCACTTCTTTTAATCTTTTTGATTTTATTTTACTAAGCTCTAGATTATTTATTTTATCTTCTAATAATAATTCTTGTTCTTTATAGATAGATGCTTCTTTAAAATTATTATTTATAACTGCATTATTTTTTAAATTTTTAATCAACAAATACTCTTTATTTAAATTATCTAATTCACTATTATCATCAAGAGAAGATATAGATACTTTAGAACATACTTCATCTAAAACATCAATAGCTTTATCAGGTAGTTTTCTATCATAAATAAATTTATTAGATAGATATAATATATTGTCTATTACTTCTTTACTTATACTAACATGATGATAATCTTCATATAGTGGTTTTAATTTTAATAAAATATCTCTTGTATCTGAAATTGTTGGTTCTTCTATATTTAATATTTGAAATCTTCTATCTAATGCTTTATCACTTTCAATATACTTTTTATACTCCTCTTTAGTAGTTGCACCAATTACTTTAATTTTGCCTCTTGCTAAAGCTGGTTTTAAGATATTAGAAGCATCAATTGCGCCTTCTGCACCTCCAGCACCTACAAGAGTATGAATTTCGTCTATAAAGAGAATTACATTACTATTTTGCTCCAATTCATTAATTATTTTACCAAGTCTATCTTCAAATTCTCCTCTATATTTAGTACCTGCTACTAAATTTGCCATTGAAACAGAGATTATTCTCTTCCCTTTTAAAGAATTACTAACTCTATCTTCCATTATTCTTTTTGCAAGACATTCCACAATCGCTGTTTTTCCAACACCAGCATCACCTAATAATAATGGATTATTCTTAGTTCTCCTCCCTAATATTTCCATTAATCTAATTATTTCTTTTTCTCTACCTACTACAGGATCTAATTCATTATTTAAAGCTTTCTTAGTTAAATCAACCCCAAAACTTTCTACATATAATTTATTTTTCTTAAAAGGTTTAGATAAATCTGTAATTAAATCATTATATACTTCTTCTATATCTACTCCCATACTAGCAAGTATTCTAATTGCGACTCCATCACCCTCATCAAATATAGCGAGTAACAAATCATTACTATCGACTTCTTCTTTTCCCTTATCCTCGCTATCACATATGGCATTAGAAATAATATTTTTTAAAAGAGGAGTATATAAAAACAAATTACTTTCTTTAGTACCAACACCTACTACCTTAATTAATTCTTCTTTAAAACTACTATAAGTTACTTTATACTTTTTTAATCTATTTACATATTCATTATTCTTATTACTAAGAATTGCCAACATAACATGTTCACTTCCTACATATGGATGTTTTAATTCTTGCATTTCTTTCTTAGCATTCATTAATACTTTTTTTGCATCTTCACTAAATTTTTGAAACATATTTCATCTCCTCATATTTAGTCTATGTAGTTAATAATCTTTTTAATAAACTTTATTCCAACAAAAAAAGAGCCGAAGCTCTTAATTTATTTATTGCGTCAAATATCCAGGATTATCAGAAACATCTACATGGGCATAAGTTTTGTCAAGGTAATTACTATCATACGTAGTGCCATTGCCACCAACCAAACTCGTGCAATTCTTAAACATATCTGTTGAATCTATAACTGAAGACATGTCCCATTTGGTCGAATTTACCTTTATAGTGGTTAAATTAGTACAACCAGAAAACATATAAGGCGCATATATAACTGACTTTGTATCAAAAGTTGATAAATCTAGATTCGTTAAACTACTACAACCCCAAAATGTACTCATCATCATAGTAACCTTACTCGTGTCAAAATGACTTAAATCTAAACTTGCTAAACTACTACAACCATCAAACATTTCAGAAATATTTGTTACTTTACTTGTATTAAAACTACTTATGTTTAAATTTACTAAACTATTGCAATTTTTGAACATGTCACTCATCACAGTCACTTTAGATGTATCAAAAGTTAATAAATTTAAGCTTAATAGACTAGTACAATTTGCAAACATACTATTCATATCAGTAACCTTACTCGTATCAAGTTTACTTACATCTAAACTTGTTAAACTACTAAGACCAGCAAACATACTATTCATACCAGTAACCTCACTCGTATCAAGTTTACTTATATCTAAACTTGTTAAACTACTAAGACCAGCAAACATACTATTCATACTAGTAACCTCACTCGTATCAAGAAGATCTAAACCATTAATCACTATAACGTTTTTATATTGATAAAACAAATATGATGAATCAGGATTAGCATATATTTTATTACTATCTGCTCCTATATATAGTTCGTATTTGCCATTTGAATCACTATCTACTATCCAAGCTAATACTGTTTCATCCTGATTAGCTGATATATCCCAATTATCTGCATTACTTGGCATGTTTGTGTTATTTACTATATTAATTTTTTCAATAGAATTCTTTTCGGCTGTATATCCAAATACTGTTTCATCAGCCATAGTAAGTTTTTTTATCATTGCCAAATTAGTCAAATATCCAGGATTACCAACTAAATCAACATGGGCATAGTCTTTATTAACATGACTACTATCAAACACTGTTCCTTTGCCCCCAACCAATTTTATACAATTATTAAACATATTAGATGATTCCGTTACTGCATCCATATTCCATTTAGAATAATAAACAATTATAGTAACTAAATTAGTACAATTACTAAACATATATTTATTAATTGTAACTGAACTTGTATCAAAGCTAGTTAAATCTAAAGATTTTAAAGCTGTACATCCAGAAAACATACTTTGCATATCAGTTACTGCAATCGTATTAAATCCACTTAAATCCAATCCAGTTAAATTTGTACAACCTCTAAACATACTATTCATAGTATTCACTTTAATAGTATTAAATGATTTTAAATCAATCTTAGATAAACTGCTACAATTATAAAACATAAATTGCATACTTGTTACTTTACTTGTATTAAAACTACTTACATCTAGACTTGCTAAATTACTACAACCATAGAACATCGAAGTCATATATTGTACTTTTGAAGTATCGAAATTTCTTAGATTCAAATTTGTTAAACCACTACAACCTTTAAACATATATGACATTGTATATACTTTCGAAGTATTGAAGTTTGTTAAATTTAACTTTATTAAATCACTGCAAGAAGAAAACATATATGACATATTTTCTACATTTAAGGTGTTAAAACTACTTAAATCAAGATTAGTTAAACTAGAACATCCGCTAAACATATTCGACATATCGGTCACTGAACTTGTATCAAAACTAGTTACACTTAAGGTATTAAGACTAGTGCAAAAAGAAAACATAGTTGACATATCGGTTACTTTGCTGGTATTAAAATTATTTAAATTTAAGGTATTAAGACTAGTGCAAGAAGAAAACATACCTGACATATTGGTTACTTTGCTGGTATTAAAATTGCTTAAGTTCAAACTTGTTAAACTAGAACAATTGCTAAACATCAAAGACATATTGGTCACTTCACTTGTATTAAAATTACTTAAGTTCAAACTTGTTAGACTTTCGCAATTACAAAACATCCATGACATATCAATTACTGCAATTGTATTAAAATTACTTACATCTAAATTTGTTAGTGATTCACAACCATAAAACATCCATGACATATTTGTTACTTCTCTTGTGTCAAAACTGCTTACATTTAAACTTGTTAAACTGTTACAATCACAAAACATCCATGACATATTCTTTACTTTGCTTGTATCAAAATTACTCAAATTCAAAGTTGTTAAGTTTGAACAAGATTGAAACATTGCGGCCATACTCGTTACTTTTGATGTATTAAAATTGCTTAAGTTCAAACTTGTTAATGCCATACAGCCGTCAAACATAGCTGACATATCGGTTACTTTGCTTGTAACAAAATTATTTAGATTTAAGCTTGTTAATGCCATACAACCGTCAAACATATTTGACATATTAGTTACTTGACTCGTATCAAAATTATTTAAATTCAATGCTGTTAGACTTTTACAATCCTTAAACATAAAAGACATATTTGTTACTTTTAATGTGCTAAAATTACTTAAATTAAAATTAGCTAAAACCCTACAATTGTAAAACATATATCTCATATTAGTTACTTTACTTGTATCAAAACCACTAACATCCACGCTTGTTAAATTGTTGCAATCATAGAACATGTATTCCATATTAGTAGATTTGGTTGTATCTAACATACTTATACCATTTATCGTAGTTAAATTTATGAACTTATAAAATAGTGCCCTAGCATTAATATTAGCATATATTTTAGGGCTATTTGATCCAATATATAATTCATATTTGTCATTTGAATCATTATCTATTACCCAGGCCATTATTCTTCCATCAGAATCGTTAGATGCATCCCAGCTTTCAGCACCACTTGGTATGCTTATGCTTGTTACAAAGTTAACTTCTTCAATATCTGCTCTTGCAAAAGTGTGTCCGAAAATATTAGTTTCACTGTAATTTTGGGCCTTTAGTGTAGCAGGCTCTCCAGTCAAATATCCTGGATTATTAATATTATCTATATGAGCATAGGCTTTATCAATATGTGTACTATCATAAACAGTGCCTGCTTGACCAACTATGCTAGTACATCCAGAAAACATATTAGAAGAAGAAGTAACAGCATCAGTATTCCACGAAGATGAATTTACCATTATTGTAGATAAATTATTACTATTACCAAACATCCACGTCATATCAGTAACTAAACTAGTATTAAAATTAGATAAATTTAATTCAGTTAAAGAATTGCAATTATAAAACATTTGTCTCATGTTCGTTACTTTTGGGGTAGTAAACATAGATATATTTAAAGTGGCAAGATTATAACAGCCATTAAACATATAACTCATGTTTGTTACATTTGAAGTAAGAAAACTATTTAAATTCAAACTTGTTAAATATTTACACTGAGAAAACATATAAGTCATATTTGTTACTTTTGATGTATTAAAGTTTTCTAAGCCAATAATTGAAGTTAAATTCATGCAATTAGAAGCATTAGGGCCGGCAAACATATATGCCATATTAATTACATTAGCTGTATTAAAATTACTTACATCTAATGTCGTTAAGCTTGTGCAGCCATAAAACATAGTTTGCATAGTAGTAACCTTTCCCGTATTAAAGCTACTTACATCTAATTCAGTTAAAGCACTACAATTATAGAACATAACAAACATACTCGTTGTTTTACTGGTATCAAAATTAGATAAATCCAAACTTGTTAAACTTCCGTCATTTTGAAACATATTTTGCATATTTGTAACTTCACTAGTATTTAATCTAGTTAAGCCATTAATAGAAGTTAGATTGCCATAATCAGCAAACAAATAAGATGAGTTTACATTAGCATAAATTTCTTCGTTTTTAGATCCTATATAAAGTTCATATTTGCCATTAGAATTAGTATCAGTTACCCAAGCCATTATCGATTTGTCATGATTGAAAGATACATCCCAATTAGTAGCACCGCTTGGTATTGTTATATGCGAAACAAAATTTATCTTTTCAACCGTTGATTTATCAAACGTATGACCTAATATTTCATTAGTTGAAGAACTTTGTAAAGTTAGAACTGGATGATTAGGTTTGTCAGTTAAATAACCAGGAGTGCTAGTAGTATCAACAACTGCATATGTTGCAGTTATATTACTACTATTATATTTAGTTCCATTTCCACCTATTAATTTATTGCAGTTTCCAAACATTGTACTAGAATTTGTAATAGCAGCATTAGTCCACTTGCTTGAATTAACATATATAGTTGCTAAACTAGTATCCCCATAAAACATACTACTAGCCGTTGTTAAGCTAGCTGTATTAAAACTACTTAAATCTAAGACCACTAAATTAGTGCACTCTCTAAACATATGAGAAGTTGCCGTTAATTTGCTAGTATCAAAACTTGTTAAAATAATATTCTTTAATCCGCTACAAAGGTAAAACATTTGCTTCATATCTGTAACATTACTAGTATTAAATGTACTTAAATCTAGCTTTGTTAAACCCGTACATGATTGAAACATAGCCATCATATTTGTCACTTTTGGAGTAACAAAATTACTCAAATCAAGACTAGTCACACCAATACAATTATAGAACATCCATGACATATTTGTTACATTAGAAGTACTAAAATGACTTAAATCTAAACTAGTTAAGCTACTGCAGTCATAAAACATAGAACCCATATTAGTTACATTAGAAGTATTTATATGTGATAAATCAACTGAAGTTAAATTAGAATCATTAGCAAACCAGTTATACATAGTAGTGACTTTGCTTGTATTTAATTTATCAATTCCATTTATTGTTGTTAAATTAGTATATTTATAAAATAAATTAGCAGAATTAGCATTTGCATACATTTTAACGTTTGAGCCAATATATAATTCATACTTGCCATTAGAATCGTCATCAACTACCCATGCCATTATGCTACCACTTGTATCGGATGATACATCCCAATTTTCTGCACCATTTGGTATATTAATTCCGGTTACAAAACTAATTGACTCAACATCTGCCTTTGCAAACGTATGTCCCAATATTTCCGCATCAGAACTAGACTGAGTTGTTAAAATAGCACTTTGTGTTGAAGTATTAAGTAAATAATTAGTAAGATATCCTGGATTGCCAGCTTCATCAACATGAGCATATGTTGCATCTATATAATTGGCATTGTAAGTTGTCCCATTTTGACCAACCAAACTACGACAATTTCCAAACATATGAGCAGAATTGCCAATATATTCTACATTCCAAATACTTGGATTCACATATATTGTAGTAAGGTTAACACATGACCAAAACATATCAGAAGCAGTAACGTATGTCATATCAAATCCTCGTAAATCAAGAGTAGTTAAAGAATAACAATTTTCAAACATCCTAACCGTTTGAAATAAATTATCACCGGTTGTAAAATTACTTAAATCTAGATATTCTAAACTAGAGCAACCCGAAAACATATCAAGAGCATTAGATAAAGAGTAACCATCAAAACTACTTACATCTAGACTTATTAACCCCGTGCAATCTCTAAACATTCCTACTGTAGTGAAAACCAAATGCGTATCAAAATTTGAAAGATCTAATTCTGTTAATCCAGAGCATCCTGAAAACATAGAAGACATCATTTCTACAGAACTAGTATTAAAACTTAAAAGATTTAAACTTGTTATGCCACTGCAGTTAGCAAACATACCATCCATACGTTTCACATTACTTGTGTCGAAGTTTCTCACATCTATAGAGGTCAATCCACTACATCCAGCAAAAAGGCTACTCATCTCAGTTACCTTGCTTGTATTAAAATTACTTACATCAATAGAAGTTAAATTACTGCAATCATAAAACATAAATGCAATATTTGTAACATTGCTTGTATCAAAACCACTTACATCTATGGCCGTTAAATTACTACATCCCCAAAACATAGCAGACATGTTTGTAACCTTAGCAGTATCAAAGCCACTAACATCCAAAACTGTCAAACTATTACACTCTCTAAACATAGCTGACATATCGGTTACTTTGCTTGTAACAAAATTACTTACATCTATTGCTATTAAATTTCCATCGCCATAAAACATATCAGACATGTTTTGAACTTTAGAAGTATTAAAACTGCTCACATCTACAGTTACTAAACTCTCACAAAATTCAAACATATCGCCCATGTTTGTTACATTGCTCGTATTAAAATTACTTAAATTTAGCGAAGTTAGAGCCTTACACCACGAGAACATATTTGCCATATTAGTTACTTTAGATGTATTAAAATTACTTACATCCAAATTAACTAATTCATAACAATGGCTAAACATGTAATTCATATTCGTTACATTCTCTGTGTTAAAACCACTTATATTTAGTGAAGTTAATTCTACGCAATCAAAAAACATACCTTTCATATTTGTTACATTACTTGTGTCAAAATTACTCAAATTAAGACTAGCGATACTATTGTTATCACGTCCATTTGAAGCAAACATATATGACATATTTGTTGTTTTGCTAGTATCTAGTTTTTCTAAACCATTTATTCCTGAAATATTGTCATAGCAATAAAACATATAACTTGCATTAGTATTAGTATATATTTTAGAACTATTAGCACCTATATATAATTCATACATATTATCAGAATCACTATCTGCTACCCAAGCCATAACAGTCTCATCTTGATCTGCGGATACATCCCAACTTTCAGCACCATTTGGTATATTAATGCTGCTGACTATGCTTACTGATTCAATTGTAGACCTATCAAAATCGTGGCCAAAAATTTTAGCCTCATTAGAATTGGTATCATTAGTTATCATCAAGTCTGGATAACCCCATTTAGCATAAACAGTAGTGTTTTCAATAGCTAAACTATCTTTAGTTATTTTAGTACCACCATCTTGTTTCGTATACCATCCTTTAAATGCCCATCCTTCTTTAGTAGGAACACATAAATTACCCCACTCTGTATTTCGATATTGAGTAGAAGTACTACAACCACTGCCACCAGTATTGTTATAAGATAAAACATAACCAGAAAGTGTATTTATTTCTTTTATTTCTTGACCCAATGCCACATAACGAAAACAAGATATGGAAAATCCTGAAATCCCAACCAAAAGATAGACTGCTACTATAAGAGAAAAATAAACTTTTCTAACAGGATTCTTTAATAAATTGTCTATCTTTTCACGGAACTTCATTACTACCATATCCTCACAATACACTACTTTTATCATAATATAAATTCAAAAAAAAGGCAAGTTTTTACTTGCCTTCTTCAATAATTATAAAATTAAAATTAAAGTATATGTAATCAGTGAAATTACTAATAAACCTAAGAATAATTTCCAAATATGTTTAATCCAATCAGTCCATTTAGTATCAGTATAACTTAATCCTAAAATAAGTAGTATACTAGATGGCATAATTAATGACATTAAACTGTGTATTCCTGTAAACATCATCCCAAGAAGTGGATTAATAGATGCATCATTTAATAAATCTATATAATACAATAATTGAGTATTTGTATAATAATATAAATCAGGATTAAAGATACTATTAATTACCATTGAAATTGAACAAGTTACTATATTAAAATCTTTTGTTAATTTACTTATAAAGTTAGTTATATTTAGATATACTTGATTAGTTGCTGCTACATATACTAAAGCATATGCTAATGCTAATAGTGGAACTGCTTTACCAACTTTCTTAGTACCATCTTTAAAATTATCTAAATAATCATCAAACTTCATCTTTGAAACTAACATAATGATTAATGATGCTGCTATAATAAAGAATGTAAATGTGAAATAACTAAGACTTAAATACTCTCCAAAACTCCATTCACCTATAGCTGGAATACTACCAAAAATACTCTTAAATACATAGAATTTCTTAATATGTACTCCCATAATAGCTTCATGCATTTTTTCAAAGAAAGTACCTGTTCCAAAATCAATAGAACCAACTACTAATAACACAAATAATATTCCAAATATTACATATAATGGCCAAGTACGTACTTTATTTGTGATTACCTGTTCATCTTTATCTTTCTTTTCATCTTTTTTAGCAACTTTTATTTTTTTAGATTTAGCACTATCTTTTGATTTTTTAGAATCTTCTTTCTTTTCACTTACAACTTTATCTTTTATATACATTAAGATAAAAAATATCAATAATGCTGTTCCAAGTACTAATAAAATTACTTTACCAAGTATTTCATCAGTATAACTAGTCTTCAAAGCATAATTAATAAGTGAATAAATTGTAGGTGAAAAAGTTGCTCCTAACATACCTACAATTGTTGATCCAACAGTAACAGTTAATGCTGTTAACTTATCATATCCAAGTCCCAAAATAACTGCAATTACAAATGGGAAAAAGATAAATAATGATAAATTAAGACCTGTAACCGATGCTAAGATAACAAAAAGAATAGTTGTTGGTATTAAAAACCATCTTTTTTTATCTTTGAACCAATTAATTGTTCTTTCAACCATTTTTGGATATGCTTCTGTTTTATCAAGTACACCATATAGTCCACCAATTGCTAACACAAATAGTATTACTGGTGCAAATGCTCTAAGAGAATAGATTAAATAAACAACTATATCATATAATCCCATAGGATTTCTTGAACCTACCTCTAAACTACTTTCATAAACTGCACTAGGTAATATCCATGTTAGTAAAACTGCAACTAAATATGTAATAGATAAAACTTTAAATAAATTATGTTTTTTCATAAAACCTCCTCCTAAGATAATTATGACACTTTTTTAACACAAAATAAAGAAAAAAGTATTATTTATTAATACTTTTCATTTGTGGGAACAATACTACATCTCTAATTGATGGTTGATCATAAATCATCATCATTAATCTATCTATTCCAAATCCTAAACCACTAATAGGTGGCATACCCATTTCCATAGCTTGTAAGAAACTTTCATCTAATTCCATAGTTTCCTCATCACCTTGTTCTTTAGCTTTTAATTGATCTTCAAAAGCTTCTCTTTGAGTGATTGGATTAACAAGTTCTGAATAAGCTTTACATAACTCTGTACCCGCTGCTAATACTTGAAAAACATCGATAATTCTAGGATCAGCATCATTTCTTCTAGCAAGTGGTATTAAGAAAGCTGGATAGTTATAAATAATTGTTGGTTCCATAATACCTTCACGTATCTTCTTTTTATAACAGAAATCAACTATTTGACTTATTGATTTATATTCATATAAGTCTTCTTCACTAAATAATCCTTTTTCAATTATCTTATCTTTTAATTCTCTTGGATCAGTTACATCTAAGAAATCAAAACCAAATACTTTTCTCATCTCTTCGACATAATTAATTCTAGTCCACTCTTCTTTTCCAAAATCAAGTGTATTTCCTTGATAAGTAATAGTAGTTGTACCAACTAATTCCATAAGAAGTGCTTTAATAAAACCTTGATAGAACTTAATATTATCTTCAAAATTCCAATATGAAGCATACCATTCTACTTGTGTAAACTCTTGTAAGTGTTGTGTATCCATACCTTCATTTCTAAAGCATTTAGCAACTTCATAAACTCTATCATATCCAGCAGCAATACATTGTTTTAAATATGTCTCTGGTGCTATTCTTAAATTACAATCAATGTCTAAAGCATTATGATGTGTATAAAAAGGTCTAGCAGCTGCACCACATACAGCATTTTGTAGTATTGGTGTTTCTACTTGTAAGAACCCATGTTCACCTAAGTATTTATGCAAAAACATATAGAATTTACTTCTTCCTAGAAATACTTGTCTAGAATCAGCATTCATAATCATATCTACATATCTTTGACGATATTTTTCTTCAATATCAGTAAGACCATGAAACTTTTCAGGAAGTGGTCTTAAGGCTTTACCTAAAAATTCAAAAGTATGAACTCTTAAAGTCTTTTCTCCAGTTTGAGTAGTAAATATTTCTCCTTCAGCTCCGATAAAATCTCCTGTATCAATAAGTTTTTTAAAGAATTCATATTTTTCTTCTCCAACTTCATCAATCTTTATTTCAAGTTGCATATCGCCTTCTAAATCACGAATACGGATAAAACTTAATTTACCCATCTTTCTCATAAATACTATTCTTCCAGCGATTCTAACATCTTTAACACCATCTTCTAAAAGTCTAGCGTCTTTTAAAGCATGCGTTTTTTCATACTTTTCAGGATAAGGATTACAATAATTTTTAATTTCTTCTAACTTATCTCTTCTTACTTGTTCTTGTTCACTATATTTCTTCTCCATTTTTTCCTCCTAAAATAAAAAGATAGTACCCCAAGGACGAATTTCTCGTGGTACCACCTTATTTTTACTTATTATCTTAACGCGATTAACGGGATAAATCCACTCCGAAGTTTTATTCAATCATATTCTTTATTAGTTCACACCAACCACTAACTCTCTTTAAAGCATTTTGATTTACTCGTCTTCTTCTTCGTTTTATACGCAAATTATAGCATTAAAGTCCTATTCATGCAAGGACTTTTTTAAATTCACTAAAACTTCTTTTATTTCATTAACACTAGTCTTAGTAAATATTTCTCTCTTTATAGAATTAGCATTAGGTATTCCTCTTAAATACCATCCAATATGCATCCTAATTTCTAATGATGCTCTTTTATCACTTTCAAAATCTAAAAGATAATCAAGGTGTTTAAATATCATATCAATTTTTTCATCACTACTTGGTTTTGAAATTATACTACTATCAAATAAATAAGAATTAATTTCTTTTATTAACCACGGATTACCAAGGAGTCCTCTTCCAATCATTATTAAGTCACACCCTGTTTCATCAAGCATTCTTTTAGCACTATAAATATCTACAATATCACCATTACCAATAACCGGTATGCTAACACTTTCTTTTACTTTTTTTATAATATTCCAATCTGCTTTTCCACTATAACCTTGAGACCTAGTCCTAGGATGAATTGTAATAGCACTTGCTCCTGCCTCTTCGCACACTTTTGCCACTTCAACAGCATTTATATGTTCACTATCCCAACCACTTCTTATTTTGACTGTAACAGGACAAGGAACGCTCTCTACAACTGCTTTAACTATTTCTTTTATCTTATTAACATCTTTTAAAAGAGCTGCACCAGCCTGTGCTCTTTGCGCCACTTTAGGGACAGGACATCCCATATTTATATCAATAATATCTGGATGCATAACCTCATAAATAAGTTTAGCAGCTTCTACAAATGATTCTTTATCACTTCCAAATATTTGTTGGGCAATAGGTCGTTCTTCTTCTTTCATATATAACATATCAATTGTTTTTTGATTTTTATAAACAAGCGCTTTATCACTAACCATCTCTGCATATACCAAAGCTGCTCCCATCTCTTTTGCAATTCTCCTAAATGCGCTGTTAGAAATTCCTGCCATAGGTGCCAAAACAACTTTACCATTTACTTCTACATTACCAATTTTCATAATATCACCAACTAAGTTTATTTTAACAAAAAATAGTATAACTAGTATACTATTTTCTTTTCTTATTTAAGACATCGCAGGGTTTATAAGCATCAGCAAATTTATAACCAATTGCTCTTTCTTCACAATCCCACTTGTATCTTAATTTTTCATTAGATTTTTTAGAATATACTTCTCTCCCTAAAGATTGTGCTAAATATAATGTATTAAGTGAAGTAAGACTAATATCTCTTGTATCCTTCTTAGGAATAAAGAATACTCCATCACTACATACTATCAAAGAATAAAGTTCTTTAGGAGAAACATTAATTCCAATTAACTTCCCAAAATCATATCCTCTATCTAAGATTAACTTTCTAGCATCATTAGCTTCTTTAGGATCAAATCCTTCATCAAGTACTAAACTAATAACTTTAATATTATTAATTTTCATAATATTTAACCCCCCTTTAAAAACGTTCAAATTATAACATATAAAACTATTTATGTCAATTTTAGTTATTCTTTGTAACTTTCAATCACCTTTAATAATTCTTCTTTAGTAGTAACAGAAAAGTATACCATCATCCTCTCACCCATCTTGCTTATAAATGTTTTATCTTTAGTTGCCATAGTCTTTTGATATAAATCATAGAATTTTAACTTATCTTTTAAAACATAAATAAGTTCACTTAAATACCAATCATCTTTAACTTTGATATAATAATCTGCTAATTTTGAAAAATCTAAATCCTTGCTATCAAAAGTTAGTGCTAAACGCCAAGCTTTCTCTCTTAAATCGTTCTTTATACAATAATCAAGTAATTCATCTATCATCTCTTGAGTTACTTCTCCTATTGGATAAGTTAAAACTATACTATTATCTAAATTTTTCATTATTTCTTCAATATCCATAAAAATCTCCTAACAGAAAAAAGCACAAAGTGCTTTATCTATCCTCTTGACATCCACAAGTACAATTTTCATCACAACTGCATTCATCGTCACATGTGCACTCTCCTTCACAAGTACACTCTTTTCCCTCTTGACATCCACAAGTACAATCTTCACTGCAATTACATTTCTTTTCTTCTTCCATATTTCCTCCTTATTTATTTTTCTATATAACCAGACGTAGCTTTAGTATACATATCATCCGTTATTGCCTTATACCTATTACCTGAATATTCATCTGTAAATCCATTATAAGCTTTATAAATATCTCCAGTCTCAGTATCATATACTCTTTCATATCCTAAAGTTGCATCACTTCTTTTTTGACTAATAATATCATATGAATTATTTCTCTTTTCCCAAGAATCCATAATCATATTAGAAATTGAATCATATACTTTTTGATTAGCTTTAATAGTTGCTACTAAGTTAGCTTCTTCTTTATTAAAACCTTTTATAAACTTATCACTAAATTCTAATGTCCCAATACAATAATCCATAATACTCTGCCAATTATTAAACTCTGCATCAGGTGTAGTCATTAAAATTATATTATAAACATTAAGTGGTGATACATCTACTTTAGCACTTCTTAAATCAAAAATATTAGTATTTATATAATATTTACCAGGCGACTTAACAGTTGCTGTAAATAATCCTTGCATTGCTTCCCCCTTAGAATTTTTATATGTTGCTCTAATAATATCTCCTCCAAGAGGTGTTTTACCAAGATTATCTACTTTTTTAAAATCATTAAAATATGGAAAATACTCTCTTTTTAACTCATTTTTATTACTATATTTAGCATTCTTATCCCATACTTTATAAAATGCCTCTGTTGTTTGAGGACTTATCGCTGCCAGTTTTGCAAACATAGATTTTGGATAATATTTAGCATATGTTTTACGAGCTTTTTCACTTTTCAAAAATCCTTCTTGTTTTAACCCAAATAAGAACATATAGTCCTTATTATTAGGATTATACACTTTAAATGAATAATGAATATAATCAGTTGGTGCCACTTCTACTTTCCATCCTTTTGGTATTTTTAAACTAATTAAACCATTATTAAAATCTTCATATTCCATCTTCTTAGTTTCTTCATACTTTATATTTAATTTTTTACCACCTTTTATTCTAATGGTATCCTTTTTCCCAGTATTAGACAATAATATTCCAAACGAAATACCAAGTACAATTGATAATGCAATTACTACTATCAAAACTAATATAAATTCTCTCTCATTACCTTTTTTACTACTCATATTTATCCCTCATACCCATATTCAATTCCAGAACCTGCTAATAATCTTAATTTGTTATTATCAAACACCTCATATTCTATACCAGAACTAGTAATTAACTTATTACCCTTAACTGAATATGTAGATTTATAAGAATTAACTTTAATTTCCTTTTTAGTTAACTCCATCTTACTTTCAGTTTTAATAACTTTACCATTATCTTGATTGTATGCTTCCTCAATTCCTGTATATTTACCATACTTTAAAGTATAATTATCAAGTTTTAAAACAGTATCATCTGAAGATAAAATTTTATCTTTGTTACCTAATAGTTCATAAGTTAAAGAAAATGTTAATAAAAATGTAACAATACCAACTATTACAATAATTATAATTTGTTTCTTACTCATATACTCCTCCTACTTTTAATTATAACATCAGTAAAAAGATTTTAATATAAAAAAGTGGATAACCACTTATTTATTTTTCTTTAATTCTTCTAAATATGAATAAGCTGTTTTAACATCTTCTAAAGTCATATTTTCATATTCACTTTTATTATATTCAACAATAAGGTATCTCCCTTTAACATATGCTTTATCAATAGATTCATCTTTTTCTAAATATTGTAATGCTAGTTTTGCTGCAGCATTATTATTATAATCAAAATAAACATGATGTGCTGTTATCTCATTACCAGAATAATAAAATACTATCTTTCCACTACCATTAGCAAAAACAATCTTAGTATTATCTGAATAAAGTTCAAAATCATCATAAGCTGAAGAATCATCATTTTCTTTTACTTCACCAGTTCCATTAGTATTATTTGATTCATAATTAATATCATCTACTTTTTTATTACCACACCCTGTTACAAGAAATAAAGTTCCTACAACAAATATAATTAATAATAATTTCTTTTTCATATATTCTCCTTTCTAATATTCAATGGATTTTAAGAATATTTCTTCTAATCTACTTAAGTCTATAGATGCTGTAAAACAAAACGCATAAACGTCTTTTCCACTCTTATGATAATAAAGATTTGTTTCAACATTTTCACCTATTGGATTTACAAAATGTACTGCAGTATAATCTAAATCTCCAAATTTAGTTTCCCATTTTTTATCATAAGATGTTGTTGTATCATTTATTGCATAATCGATAGATTTATTTTTATAATGAAATATTCTAATAACAAAATATGATTGACCATCAATCTTCTCTGAAAAATAATTAATTGCATTAACTAACTCTGATTTTCTAAAATTAGAGGCTATCTTATATTTTATACCATATCCTGTTTCATCTTGATCAAGTTTATATTTTATTCCTTCTAATATAACTTCATCATCTTTTAAATTATCGCCTTTTTTATTGTTATTCTTTGAACACCCTACTAAAACAAAAGAAAATAATATAACTAATATCAATAATACTTTTTTCATATCATCACCTATTAACACTTTCTATTTCTTGTAATTCAAATCTATATTTTTGACCATTTTTATTAACCTCATCTAAAAACATTTTATAAGGTCTACACCACAATCTATTATCGCCATATAAAGCACGATAAGCTACCATCTTTTCCCCAGTTTCACTATGATAAATAATATCTTCCACAATATATAGGTCACCCTTATAATGTTTATATATACCATGTATTTTTATTTTTTGCATTATATCACCAACATTATTATATCATAATTTTTAATCATTCTATTTAGCAATCTCCAAATTCCATGTAAGATTTTCCATTATCAAATGTATGATGATACATAGAGAAAAGCGCTAATGTATTATCATTAAAATATATACCTTTATCTTTCTTTAAATACTTCCTATAATTAGTATTATATATTTCAGGATAAGACAAATAAACATATGTTATTTCTAATTCATCTTTATTAATAAGTGCATACTCATATCGACTTCTGTAACCATCAAGGGTTATATAACTAGGATATTCATAAGAAGTAGTATCATATTTAACATAATTAGTATAAGTATTAGAATTTTCAAAGCATCCTTCTTTAATAGTCATACTTAAAAGACTCAGCCTTTCTAACTCCTTATTAAAATTATCAAGGCTGTACTTAGAAGTTAAAATAATATAACCCTCGGTATCAAGCAACCCCATTAACATTGAAGATTTAAACGTTGGTTCTATAAGAATTGATGTATCATCAGGAAAAACAGATAAATTAGAATCTAATTCTCCACCATAAGTTTCAATGTAATATAACTTACTATAGTTTTCAATACCATCTATTTTTTTGGCAGGTATAGATGATAACCAAAATATTAAAAGGAAAGATAACAACAATTGCACCACAACAGATACAAATGCAATTAATACAATAATTAAAATATTCTTATCTTTTTTCATATCTACTCCTTAAATATCTAAGAATAAACCTATTATTGCAAGTACAAAAGGTACTAAACTAGCAATCATTGTCCATTTACCTAGCTTTTTTAAATCTTCCATTGGCATCTTTTTAACATCTGGTCCTTTCCATACTAGTAATTCACTTCTATGTCCCGTATAAAGATATAATCCTGCTAAAAAAATAAGTATACCAAAAATTAACATTAAAATTGAAAATCCATTCATAATAACACTTCCTCTTAATAATATTATAACATAAAAAAGAAGATATTACCTTCTTCTATCTAATCCTAATGACTTATATGTTTCTCTTTTATTTGCAGATAATTCTTTATCAGCTTCTACATACATTTCTTTTATTGTTTTATCACCAGTACTTGTTGATAACCCATAATTAAGTCCTAACGTATCATTTATTCCTAAATCAATATCTTTTACTTCTTCACAAGCCATATCTAGTTTATCTTTAATTAATTCTTTAGATTCACTAGTGGAAACAAGTACAAATTCATCTCCACCAATTCTATATAAACATAATCCTGTACTAATTCTTCGCATTACGCCATTATTATCTTTACTATATCTATATTTAGGGAAATACTTCTTTAATATCTCTGCCGTTTTAACAATATATCTATCTCCAAAATCATGTCCATAATTATCATTCACATATTTAAGTCTAAACAAATCAAATATTCCATAAACAGCATTTGATCTTTGATCATATTTTTCAGCCATATACTCATAAGCATTTCGATTGTTTAAGTCAGTCAATCTATCAACAGTAGAATTCTCACTTAACTCTTCTAAAATTTCTAATCTACCAAGGACAGCTTCAATTGAATTTTGTATATCAGAAAGTTGATCATAATCTGCTGCTATTACGTCACTTTTAAAATTAAATGCCACCAAATATTTTGATTTTTCTAATATAGCAGGCATAAGTATAACATTTCTCGCATAATCAACACTAAAATGGTATTTGCGCACTTTACCATCTTCTATATACTGTTTTATATAATTAACTAACCAATCAACATCATCGCTATTGCTACCACTTAAAATATAACTTTTTTCATACCCATCTGAATCATTATTAAATTTATACATAATAACATCATCAGCATCTAAATTATCTTTTATGCAATCTAAAAATTTCAAGACTCCTTCATCAGTTATTTCTCTTGCTTTTAAAGACTCACTAAGCATAGAGTACATCTTTTTCCAATTAATTTCTTTTGCCACGCCAAATCCACCCAAACTTTCTGATATCTGATTTATATTATACACTACTTGTCAAGTCTTGGCTTTTTTTCTTTTAGTTTCCAGCTTATTTTTAGCTTTATTTATATTATTTTTAATGGTACTTCTAATAAATTTAACATTAGGAAAAGCTTTTATTAGTCTTCTTTCTTTCCAATTAAAATTAGCTATAATATCTTTTACTTTTTTAGACATTTCTTCAGTATTATCTTTTTCATGTAAATTACCATCATTTCTAACTTTTAATAAAGCTGAAAGAGATATAATATTATCAATTAAAAAAATAATTAATAGAAACAAACACAAAAACGTTGCAAGTTTAAAGCTACATGAAGAATAAATTTTAACAAGAAAAGGATTAACAATATACATTATAAAAGTACCAAGAATTCCAAAAGGAATCATTGTAGTTAAACATATTCTTCCATTGATATTAAACTTTTCTTCGCTATAATCCCACCATCTAGCCTTAAATATCTTTTCCATTAAATAACTTGTTGTGTATTCAACCATAGAACATATAAATATCACTAACAAAAAGAAGACTAATGAATGATTAGTATAATTTTGAAGTAATAAAATCATAAATATCATACCAAATCCATATATTGGGCAATATGGTCCAATTAAAAATCCTCTGTTTATAAATCTTTTGTAATCAATATATTTAACAATGACTTCCATAAACCAGCCTAATATAGAATAAGAAAAAAATAGTAAAATTAAAAGTTCAGCATCCTCTATCATATAATTAACCCACCTTTAATTTAAATATATTTATATTCACAATACTTATTCTATAATTAAATTTAATGGATTAATCAGCAAACAATTTATCATTTGTGTCTCTTCATAAATAATATTACATCAAAAATTATTTTTTTACACAAAAAAGCCCGAATAATCGGACTTTATAATTTTATCTCTTACTGAATTGTGGTGCACGACGTGCTTTCTTTAAACCATATTTCTTACGTTCTTTAATTCTTGCATCTCTAGTAATAAATCCAGCAGCTTTTAATGTTTTTCTGAAACTGTTATCTTTATCAGAATTATCTTTATCTGACTCAACTAAAGCTCTTGCAATACCTAAACGAATAGCACCAGCTTGTCCAGAGAAACCTCCACCAGTTACTTCTGCAATTACATCAAAGTTTTCTCTTGTTTCAGTAATATCTAATGGTTGTACTAAATCCATTACTGCAGTTTCAAATGGGAAATATTCATGTGCATCTCTTCCATTAACTGTTATTTTACCATTACCTGGAACTAAAGTAACTTTTGCTATAGCAGCTTTTCTTCTACCAGTTCCATAATACATAACTTTTTCTTTCTTAGCCATAATTACCTCCCTATTTAACTTCCATCACTTCTGGTTTTTGAGCCATATGTGGATGCTCACTACCAGCATATACAAATAACTTTTTGTACATTTGACGTCCTAATCTTCCATTAGGTAACATTCCTTTAACTGCTAATTCAATCATTTCTACCGGATATTTTGAAACCATTTCTTTAGCTTTTCTTACTCTTAATCCTCCAACATATCTAGAGTGACTATAGTATAATTTGTCTTCTAACTTGTTACCAGTTAATTTTACTTTATCAGCATTAATAACTATAACATTATCTCCACAATCAATATGTGGTGTAAAAGTTGTCTTATGTTTTCCTCTTAAAACATAAGCAGCTTTACTAGCTAAACGTCCTAGAGGTATATTAGTTGCATCTATTACATACCAATTACGTTTAACTGTTTCTTTTTTTTGCATATAACTTTCCATAATTTTTATCTTTCCTTTCTTATTATACAAAATGAGTGTTCCCAATACTCATTTTTGCATGGGATATAAGAAAAATGTACCAGTTAGAATTATACTATAAATATATTAAAAGTCAAGGTTTTTTATGAGTAATTTAAAGGTTTACTTGAATACAAAAAAGTAATACTCTTTCGAATATTACTTTATGTGATCTAATAATTCATCTTTAGTCATTGTACTATATCCCTTAATACCTTGTTGCTTTGCCATTTCTTTTAGTTTAGTTAATGACATTTCCTCTAAAGATTCATCTTTTGGCATTTCTCTATGCTCTAATAAATAATCTATTTGTTCTTTTGTTAAAGTTTCATATTTAACTAACATTTCAGCGATTAAATCAAGATCAGCCCTATTTTTCTTAATAATATCTTCAGCATTCTTATAACATTCATCGATAATCTTTCTAATCTCAACATCTATTTCAAATGCAACATTATCAGAGAAGTTACGAGCTTTATTATAATCTCTTCCTAAGAAAACACTAGATTCATTTTGTTCCAATTGAACTGGTCCTAAATCACTCATACCATATTCAGTAACCATAGAACGTGCAATCTTAGTCGCTCTTTCAATATCATTAGAAGCTCCTGTAGTAATTTCGTTGAAAATTAATTTTTCAGTAACTCTACCAGCAAGAAGAGTTGAAATAGTCTCTGTTAACTCAGTTTTAGTAACATGTTCTTTCTCTTCTTCACTTTGAATATTAGTATATCCTCCAGCCATACCACGAGGAATAATTGTTACTTTTTGAACAATATTAGAATTCTCTAACTTTAATCCAACAATAACGTGTCCAGCTTCATGATAAGCAGTAATTTTTTTATCCTCTGGACTAATCTTACGAGATACTTTGGCAGGTCCCATTAATACACGATCATGAGCTTCATCAAGTTCACTCATAGTTATCATTGTTTTATTTCTTCTAACTGCCAATAAAGCAGCTTCATTTAATAAGTTCTCTAAATCTGCGCCACTAAATCCAACTGTTCTTTTAGCTAAATAACTAAGATTAACTGATGGAGATAATATCTTGTTTTGAGCATGTACTTTTAATATTTCTTCTCTACCTTTAACATCTGGTAAATTAACAGTTATCTGTCTATCAAATCTACCTGGTCTTAAAAGTGCAGGATCAAGCACATCAGGTCTATTAGTAGCAGCAATAATGATAATACCCTCATTAGCACCAAAACCATCCATTTCAGTTAATAATTGGTTAAGTGTTTGTTCTCTTTCATCATGGCCTCCACCTAAACCAGTACCTCTTTGACGACCAACTGCATCAATTTCATCAATAAAGATTAAACATGGTGCATTCCTTTTAGCTTGAGCAAACATATCTCTAACACGAGATGCTCCAACACCTACAAATAACTCTACAAAGTCAGATCCACTAATGTAATAGAATGGTACATTCGCTTCACCTGCAACAGCTTTTGCAAGTAATGTTTTACCAGTTCCAGGAGGACCAACAAGTAATACTCCTTTTGGTATTCTAGCACCTAGTTTTTGAAATCTTTTTGGATTCTTTAAGAAATCTATTAATTCTTTTACTTCTTCTTTTTCTTCTAATAATCCCGCAACATCCTTAAATGTTGTTTTATTATTTTCCGAACTTAAACGAGCTCTACTTTTACCAAAATCAAATGATTTTCCAGCACCACCCATTTGTTTATTTAAAAACATAATAGCAAGTCCACCTATTAATAAAAATGGTACTACATTAACAATCACATAAAGCCATGAAGATGTAGAAGGATCCTTATTAACAGTCATTTTTAATTCACTAGTATCTTTGTATGATAAAATATTACTTAATACTACATCAGATAAAGGTACTCTAACAAAGAAATATTCTCTATCTTTATAACTTTTTAATTTACCAACTACTTCATAAATTTTAGCACTATCTTTAGGTGTTACACTTATTTCAGTTACTTCACCTTTCTCTAAATAACTAATAAATTCATTATACTGAATAGTTTTTACATCTTTGTTGAATACATTCATCATCATATAAACTCCAACAAAGAACAATGCCATCAATACATAAGGAAAATAACGTTTTCTAATGTTTTTGTTGTTCATAAAATCTCTCCTTTAAAAATGATACTTTAATATTATATCACACTTCTCATTTTTGGCTATATCAAATTTTGATTTTTTTAAACCAGGTAACCAAACTATAGTTTCATTAGAATCTACTACTACTGGCCACATATCTCTCTTATTAACAGGAATCTTTGAATCAATAAAAATATCATTTAATTTCTTATGCCCAAGCATTCCTTTAACAACCATTTTATCTCCATTTTTACGCGTTCTAACATGAAGAGGAAATGATACATCCTTAGAATTTAATCTACATATAAAATTATCATTAGTAAGAGATGATTCTACTTCTTCTATAATACCTCCATTAGGTAACATAATATATTTATCTATTTCAATATCATAATTAATAGATTCATCTGTATCTTTTGTAACAGTTAAATAGTTATAACTCTTAATAATCTTAATATTATTAGGAAGATAAATATATGTATTAGCCTTACGAGAATTAATAAGTCTCATAATAAGATTTACGTGTTCATCAGTAACTAGGAATAAATCATCTTGATAAACTCCCTCTAAAATTGAATAAATAATTTTATCTTGAAATATCTTATCTAATTTTAAAAACCCTTCTATATCTAAAGTGTTTTGATTATACACTTTATTCATTATCTTCTTCATTTCTTTTTCAATATATTCATTATATTGTAATAAAACATTACTATATTTTAAAAACTTTTGATGTACCAAAGGATTTTCATTCTTTAAAAAAGGTAATACATACTTACGGTATCTATTTCTTGTATGAACATCTTTAAAATTAGTAGAATCTACTACATATGGTACTTTTTCTTTCTTATCATATGCTTCTAATTCTTGTTTAGTCATTGTAATAAGAGGTCTTACAATTGTATAGTGTTTCATCTTTACAACTTTACTAAAACCACTATAGCCTTTTAATGTAGATCCTCTTACAATACGCATAAGTATAGTTTCAATTAAATCATCACCATGATGAGCAGTCATAAGATATCTGGCATTATATTTTTTAACTATATCACTAAAGAATGAATATCTAATAGTACGCGCTTCATTTTCAAAATTATCATCACCATAATTTTTAATTTCCATACCTTCAAACATAACACCATGATTATGGCAATACTTTTCTAAGAATAGATATTCATCTTTACTCTCTCTTCTAACATTGTGATTAACATGAGCGCAAATAATAGTTATATCCATCTCACGTCTTATTTTTATTAATAAATGTAGTAAAGCCATTGAATCTGGTCCACCAGAGCAACCTAATACTACAGTATCTCCATATTTTAAAATATCTTTAACTAAGAAATCATATACTAAATCCATACTATCACCAACCTATTAAAAATTATATCATGATAAAAAGACTAAGTAAATTAGAAGACAAAAAAATAAGGCTCTATGCCTTATTTAATCTTAATTATATATTCATTTTTACCACTATATAGTCTTTTCTCTCTAGCATATCTTGCAATATACTCTGGATCTTGTAATTTTAAAGAAGTAGACTCTAAGTCTTTATTATCTTCTTTTAACTTGTCAAGTTCAACTAATAATGTTTCCTTTTCTTTCTTTTTAGCGGCTATTTGTCCCCAAGTATTACTGTAACTGTATAGAATACAACCATCGACAAAAAGACATATTAAACCAAAAAGAATGATACGCTTAACACGTTTAATACGATTTTTTGACTTAGCCATATCTAAACACCTACCTTACTACTTTAAGTATATAAATCACATTTATTAAAGTCAATAAAAAAATTAACGATTGACGTAAAATTTTGCAACAAAATAATAACCAAGCAAAAAAAATAATAAATAATAAATATGAATATAACCACTATTAATAAAATAATTAATAATTAAAAAGAAAAAAGTAAAAAAGAAAAAAAATATAAAATTATAAAATAATCTTCTCTTTCTACTTCCTAAAAATAAATAATTTCTCAAAAAGTATGAACTAATCTTAAAAGCCATTCCATAAATAAAACAAAATAAAAAAGAAAGAAGTTGTATCTTTAAACTCATCTAAACAACTTCCCAAACATATTATTTTCTTTATTATGCTTTTTTATTTCATCAATATATGAAAGACTAATTATTGATCCTTTTATAGAAACTATACCATCTTTTGTATCTAATTTCACTATTTCAAGATTCTCACCTTTAACTACTAAGAAACCCATAACAGTTTCCATTAAAAATTCTTCATCATCAAAGCTTTCTATTTTATTAACACCTGTTAATCTAAGTAATCCACGATCTTTAATATTTATTTCATGACTTCCCATTTCATTTTTATCCATATTATCCTCCACTTAAATATATGCATAAAAAAAGAGTAATATGAATTACTCTTTATTAACTATATTATTCAGCAGTTTTATATGCTTCTAAAATAGCTTCTTCGAATGATGTACGTGTCTCTGGATTAATTGGATGTGCTATATCACGATATCCGCCTGTAGCTGTTTTTCTACTAGGCATTGCTATAAATAGCCCATTATCTCCTTCTATGATTCTAATATCATGAACTGCAAAGCAATCATCGATTAAAACTGATGCTATACCTTTCATACGAGAACCATCTTTTTCAATTTTACGTACGTTAACTGATGTTATTTTCATTTCAGCCCTCCTTTGAAGCACTGCTGCTTCAATATAATTGTATAATATTCAATTATAAAATGCAATTAGTTTTTATAAATAACTAAATTTTTAGTTATTACATCACTATAAGTAAAACTCCTCATAATATTTTTATCATCTTTAACTGTAAAAATAGAATTATACAGACTAACTATTTCCCCACTAAATTCTTCAATTTGGTTTCTTGATCCATTTATTTTAAATTTTAATTTTTCACCCTTTTTACTCCTTAACATAGTTTTTACGCGTTCTATCATCATCTTGGATACCCCGTATACATCATACCACAAGTAATTATTCCACCCATTCCTTCGGATTTATACTTAGTTTTATTAAGTATTTCAATTAAGTCAATATCCTTACTTTTAGGTGATAAACTAATACTAGATGCAATTATTGCAGGATCAAGAGCATGAATATTAATTCTTTTAGGACTACTTGCAAAATTAGCTCCCGCTTTTATTAAACCTTCATAATCAGATTGGCAAGCGCCTGCTATTATTACTAATTTATCATGAGATTTTTCATATTTTCTAGCCTCTTTAACTGCCATAATAAAATTATCACTATTTTTATAATTAATTAAATCACTTTTATCAGAATTCTTATTATAAAAAGCATCATGCCCAGTTATAACTACAATATCAGGATTTATCTCTTTCAAAAAATAATAAATTCTATGCGGTATTTCTTTTTCTGATATAACAAAACCATAAGATAATATATCCATTTTCTTATAAAATTTCATACATCTATCCAAATATTCTTTATCAGCATCAATATGAAGTATTTTACCTGGTAAATAAAAATATTCTTCCCTATTTAATCTAAGATTATTACTTAATCTATCCATAATCTCATTATCATCACATACTTTTTCTTCACAATCATTACATTTTTTTAAATCATCAATATCACTATCTGCTAATAATCTTACATTAATCCCTTTTAATATTACTTTATTATCTTTTATATCTACTATTTTAAATACTATATCATTATTATATTTATTTCTTGTTACTAAATCACCAATATTAAAAAGCATATAATCATCTCCAACTGATTATATGCTTAATGTATTACTAATATCACTAAATATTTCTAAAGATAACTCCTCACTTCTTACATTTAAATCATAGCCATACTTTTTAAGTACTTCTTCTATCTTTTTTAAATCATATTCTTTTAAATTATTTCTAATATTTTTTCTTCTAAATCTAAAACTATCTTTTATTAACTTAAAAAATAATTCTTCATCTTTTAATCTAATTTTATCCCTTCGCTTTAAACTTATAACAACACTATCTATCTTAGGCTTTGGTAAAAAACTATTTTTATTAACAATAAATAATTTTTTAACATCATAGAAATAATTTAAAAAGACAGTGATTGAGCCATAATCTTTAGTCCCAGGTTTACTAGAAAACCTATCTCCAACTTCTTTTTGAACCATCAAAACTATGTTATTAGTTTCTATTTTGCTTTCAATAATCTTTTCAATAATTGGAGTAGTTATATAATATGGGACATTCGCTACAACATAAATATTTTTATAATTAAATTTTTTAATATCATCACTTAAATCATGTTTTAAAAAATCACCAAATATTATTTTATAATTATCATAATCTTTTAAATTATCCATCAAATAATCTTCAACATTTTTATCTATTTCATAGCCTAAAACATATGATGCTTTTTCACATAATTTTTTAGTTAAATTACCAGATCCACATCCTATTTCAATAACTAAAGAATCCTCTTTGATATCACTTGCAATTATTATTTTATTAAGAATATTATTATCTACTAAAAAATTTTGACCAAGACTTTTTTTAAAATTAAAACTGCCTAAATCCATAATATCACCAACAAAATTATATCATAAATAAAAAGAATCGTTAATCGATTCCTTTATTATCATCAAGAACTCTATTTTCTTGTGGTATTGAATAAACTTGATTATCCTCTTGATCTTCTGGTTTTATTATAGATAATTCTTCAGTCTCAGATAACTTATCTTCTACAATAGGAGAACTTTCTTCTTTAACTTCAACTGCATTATCTACTGTTTTATCATCAAAAGTTATTTCCTTTATCTCTGATTCCGCAATACTTTTAGTATCATTATTTTTTTCTTCTTTCTTATTAGTTTTAAAGAATATTGAATACACTAATAGAAGTATATTAACTATAACTAATAAATATGCTAATATTCTAATAGTTCCAATATTATCCGCAAAATAAGAAGGATTAAAATTTATCTTATATTTGTAATATAATGTTGCATTACTTTCAAATTTAGCACGATAAGCAACAAATATAATTGATAATAAAGATATAGTTGCAGCAACATTAAAAAATAAATTTTTATTAACATATTTGTTTTTAAGTATAAAATTAAGAACAAACAATATTAACAACAAGATAAATGGCAATAATGTCGGTATTGCATGAACCATTGATCTATCTATTCTACCATATGTTACTAATAATCCATAAAAAACTAATACAAAAGCTATTAAAAGTAAAACAATTTTCAAAATATTAAAAATTTCATTAATTATCTGTTTCATTTGATACTCCTTTCGCAACACCATCTAAATATGTAGCCAAAGTTTTTACCATATCAACTTCTAATTGATAATTATTTCTTAACTGATAAAATATGACTTTATTTTGATTATATATAGTATTCATAGTTTCAAAAGTATAAAACTGATATGAACTATTGCCATATAAAACACCTTGAACCAAATCAGTAGAACTTGCAATAACCAAAGAATTATTTCTAAATTCTCTAACATAAGATTCAACCTTTTCATCCTTATAAGTACTCTTAGATATCATATCTTCAATCGTAGATAACTGGTAACTATAACACCCATTATGAGCTTTATTAAAATCATTATATAAATCATAATTTGTTTTAGCATCAATGCTATTAGATAATTTATAATAAGTACTATCTTTATAATCTACCATACACTTTTGTAACGCTAAATTTATATATTTATAATACATTCTAGCACTCGTATCTGGCAAATTAACAAAATCAATTTGATTAACTAAAGAAGTTGTTTCGTTAACTTTTTCAACGTACTTTTTTTGTTCATCAATTTCGTACTGCGTAAAGTTATATTTATATGCTAGCATTCTAGAATGATAAATATTTGCAAATATCAAATATCCACTCATGAGCAAACAAAGAATTAACAATGAAGCCGCAAATAAATTAATCAATTCCCCAAAAATCTTCTTCATCATCATCACTATCCTCTTCCAAACTACTAAATTTTTTTACAAAATCAGATACACTATGTTTAATATTGACTTCTTTATTAAATTTTGTAACATTAATAGTCCCTTTTGATTCTTTTTTTAATATCTTTTTTACAACTTGCAATATGTCACATCCAATAATTACTAGACATGGAAATACAACTACAAATATCCAACCCACTTTAGTTACTAAAAACTGTCTAATATAACCTGCTCTTGGTATTTTTAAAACTGTCCTACCAATAATATTTTCAGTTGTTACTAATGAAAAGTCCGCTGTATTATTACTATCACCTTTAGTTCTATACATACGAACCCCATCTTGATTAACAATTTCAATAACCCTATGAGTTATGGTTGAACCAGCATGATATCCATCAGTCGCTAAATAAGTAACTACATCCCCTATTTCATACATTCTATCCTTTGGAGTATAGTCAATTACTATATCACCAGGTTTAATAACCGGTTCCATACTTTGAGTCAATATAACAAACATATTGATTGGTATCTTATCTAGTTGGCCTTTCTTTTCAGCTACTTTGATAGATACAAAATAAACAAATAGTAAAAAAATTAAAAGAAGCAAAAAGATGAACAAAGCTTTTAATATAATATTAAATATAAATTTAATAGTTTTCATCTTTTATCCCTCATCTTTTTATTATTTCATATAACCATCTACATTTATCCTACATTTGAATGTACGAGAAATCTGATCAACAACATATTTATCAGATACCCATAATTTTAAAATGTAACTATTATTAGTATCATCATTTAAAGCTTTAGTATGTAATATCTTAGTTCCGGCTCTTACCTCACTATTTTTTAATTTATCAAATGTTGGAACATCATCTTCAGAACCAACTACAGGTATTCCATTTTCCTCTAAATATACTTTTACATATTTAGAATCAAGTGGATTCTTATCAACTTTAAGAGGCTCTAAATTAATTTCATAATTTACATCCTTCTTATCACCATTAAACTTAAATGAAACTGAAAATTGAAAATATTCACCATTTCCTTTTTGTGCTTTTCCTGCAGCATCAGTAAGTGGATATGCAGCAGGAATATTAATAATATTATCTGATTCATTAAATGAGAATACTACTGTACCAATATTATTATTAATAATTGTTGGTGTGGATGGATTTGTACCAGTACCTGTTCCTGTGCCAGTTCCCGTACCGCTTCCGTTATTTCCTGTTTTTCCACCAATATTAAATCCTCCACCATTAGGAAATAGATAACTAGAATTTCTAAAAACCATAAAAGTTAGATAAGAAGTTCCAGAAATCAAAGCTAATATTGCCAAAAACAATAACCAAAGAGGGATAATAACTGTCTTTTTCTTTTTGATATACAAATTCATTCCAACATAAATAGAAGAATTACTATCTAAATTATTAATCTTCATTATAGATTTGACAGTTGTATTATACTGGTCAGCTATGCTCTCTATAGTATCTCCTTCTTTAACAATATACAAAATATACTTGTTTTTATTTTTTTCCATTTATATCGCCTATCTTTCTTATACTAAAATAATAACACGTATTTCAAGAAAAATAAACTATTATTTCAAAAAAAAAGACTTAAAATTAAGTCTTTATATATCTTTCAATTATGCAGTTGCATTTAAAACAACTTTGAATGTATAAGTATCTGAAGTTGAAGTATTAGTATGAGTCTTAGTAGATCCAGAAGTTGTAATTGTATTTTCAGCTGGTTGAGTTAATTGATAATCAGCATCTAACCAAGCTACTATATAATAAGTAACTGGAGTTTGATTATTAATTGTATCACTAACAAATGCATTTGCTACACTCATATGCTCACTTACTAATCCAGTATTAGCTACTATTGCAGCACCTGTTGCTAAAGCTCTATTAGAAGAACCTTGAACAACGGCATATCTAATATTAGAAGCAGCTATACCAGCAGTTTTACTAACTTCTTCAAAATGAAGTGTATAACTAATCGTTACACCACCTGGGTTAGTAGGTGTAATAGTTACAGTTGCAAGTGCAGGTGAAGTAGTTCTACCTAATGTTGCCTCCATTGGATATTGGTTAGTAACACTGAAGGTTGTTCCAGAATCGGTTGAAACAGTAAGATTTAATGAAGCAGTTTGGATAGTAGCTTCACTAGTACCAGTTGCTGAGAATGTGTACATCGCAAATGAGACACCAACCACTGCTATAACTAATACGATTACAGCAATAACTGAAAGGATTATTTGCTTAGAATTTGTTTTTTCCATATTTTCCTCCTTAATATTTTTTAATTAATTATGAATTTAATGCTGGTGCACTAGCATCAACATTTACAAGGATGCTATAGTACTTTGTAGAACCATCATTATCAACAGTAGCACCTGAATCGATCCATAAGAATAATTGGAAACTATCAGTTGCTGTATAATTTGAACCTGATTGAGCTAAAGTAAGACTACCAGTATATAATGTTTTAGATCCACTCCTTACTGTTGAATTAGCTAAAGTACTTGCTAATTTACCAGAAACAAATCCATCAACTACAGTTCCACCTTTCTTCAATCCGATTCGTATGCTAGATGCCCCTAACGTATTACCTGACTTTTCAGTAACAGAAATTTCATAACTGAATACAACTGCAGCTTTTGCAGTAGCTGATACAGAAAAATCAAAATGAGTAGCACTGCTATATCCATCACTAGTAGGCATAGCATTTGAAATTACTACATTATTAGAAGGCTCTTGATAAGTCATCGTAATTGTACCAGTAGAAATAGCATTATCTCCACTATTTGCAGTTAAACTAAAACCGGCATAAGAGATACCTACTACCGCAACAATCAAGATGGCAACTCCCAAGACTGCTAACAAAGTTTGTCTAGATTTTCCTCCGTCTGACATTTGCGTCCCTCCTTACAATAATAATCATAGCACAAAAAAAAGGCTATAACAACACCTTTTTATTTTTTTTTGTATCCTAAACGTATAATATCAAAAGAAGCTTTATTGATTGTTCTAACAGGAGATTTTGCCCTCTCACTAGTTTTCAAAAGATCAATTTTAGCACCCTTTATTATGCCACCTCTATCTAAAACTATAGCATACATACCATTTTTATCATATTTATCAACATTTATTTTAATTATTGATCCACAAGGTAATTTACGATCAGCTGCAACTATTCGTACCTTACCATACTCTTTATCATTGTAATAAATATTTCCATTTCTTACATTTATCCCTTTGCATGCAGTAGTTCCTCCGCACCCTTTACAATCAGGACCATAATGCGTAAGCTTCCCAACAAAACTAGTTGGTCCATACTTTGCATTTTTAACAGCATCATAAAAATCACTATAAAATGTTGTTTTAAGAGCTCTTTTTTCAGATTCTAAATAAATATCTTTTAATTCTTCGGTAGCCATCTTTGATTTAATTAAATTATTATAAACGACTACTTCTTTGGGTTTTTTATAGGGATAAAACATAAAATTAAATCCAACTACTACAAACAATGTGCCAACAAATAATAAAATTATATATAATTTTTTATTTCCCATACCATCACCTGATAGTAATCTATTCTATCAAGATTTAATATTTAAGTCAAATAACTTAATTGCATTATTAGTTGTAATACATGCAACCTCACCAGAAGAAACATTCAACAATTCTGCAATAAAATCACAAATAATCTTAATGTTTTTAGGATAATTTGTTTCACCTCTAATAGGTGATAAATATGGTGAATCAGTTTCTAAAACAATATTAGAAAGTCCTATTTCTTTAATAACATCCTTCAAGTTACTATTTTTAAAAGTAACAACACCACCTATACCTAAATAATAACCCATTTTAATATATTCTAAAGCAGTTTCTATACTGCCAGAAAAGCAATGTATTACACCTTTTACTTTATATTTTTTCAAAGTATTCATAGTATCTAAAGTAGCATCTCTACTATGAATAACAACTGGTAAATTATATTTAGATGCCAAATTAAGTTGTCTTTCAAAAAGATCAATTTGAGCACTTCTATTATCCTTAGAATAATGATAATCAAGACCTATCTCCCCAATAGCAACTGGTTTATATTCTTTTATTTGTTCTTCTAATAATTCTAAATCAGAATCAGTAAATACACCTGCCATATCAGGATGATAACCAAGAGTAAAAAACATATTATTCTTTCCATACAAAATATTATTTTTATTATTATTAATATCACATCCACCAAGAATAAAGTATTTAACACCATTATCCATAGCATTTTTTATAATATTATCAAAATCATTTAAATTATCTGGTAAATGAAAATGTGTATCTATCATAAACTACCTCCATATAAATTATATAATATTTAAAAAGAAGATGTTTATCTTCTTTTTAAATGTTTTATTATCAAAATCAGATTACGATGCTTCACAACCAAAGCGCCCATCATAATAAATTTGACAACTATTTAATACATGATCGCTAACAACCGCACTTCCATCATCATAAGTTTCTGCACCAATACCTTCAACATAACAACTAATACCGCTTAAATCAGGAAGTGGATTAACATAGCATACATCTGGTTGCGCAGCATAATTGAAAGCTGCTTTTATGACATTGATATTTGAAGCATATGAAGCTGCATAGTCGCCACCTTTTAATGTATATGTACCGTTTATCAAATTGTCATACGCACTTTCACAATATAAATCGCCATAGCAATAATTTTCTTTCCATTGCGCTTTTAATGAATCATTTATTATAAATTCAATATAAACATCATCCACTTCATTAGAACTATTTAAAATTGTTTTAAAGTAATAAGGTTCGCTAGTTCCTATGATACTTTCCCAGTCACTCATCGCTAAGGCTGCTGTATCTCTAGCATTTACGCCGTTAGGTAATATACTCCCAATTTGCATTTCTATATTACTTACTACATATTTTGTTGTTCCACTTGGTATTCCTACACCTCCCACATTTGAGTTTACATTTACTGTTACACTATAACTTTCTGTACTTCCATCACTTGGCATTTCATAATCTTCACTTAACCACAAAAACAATTGATAATTGTCTGTTGCTGTATAATTTGATTCTGATTGGGCTAATACTAATCCATCTTTATATAATGTCTTTGACCCACTTCTTACTGTTGAACTTGTTAATGTACTTGCTAACTTTCCAGATTCAAATCCTGTTACTATACTTCCGTTCTTTTTTAATCCTATTCTTACATTTGATGCTGCTAACGTATTACCAGACTTCTCTGTTATTGTTATTTCATATGGAAGAGTCATTTGTGCTTTTGCTGTTCCTGATACTGAAAAATCAAAGTGAGTTCCACTACTATACCCATTTGATGTAGGCATTGCATTTGTTATTACTACATTATTAGATGGCTCTTGGAAACTCATACTAATTATTCCTGATGAAATACTATTATTCCCTCCACTTGTTGTTTGACTAAATCCTGCATATGTTATCCCAACTACTAATATTATTAATACAAATATACCTATAATTGATAATAATGTTTCATTACTTTTTATTTTTTCCAACACTTTTGTCACTCCTCATCTATTTTAATAATAACACAAAGATTAGTTTACAACAATAACTCTTTTATTTATAATCTAAAATATGATATAATTATTTAGAATACGAGGTAAGATTATGATAGTTTATATAATAAGTGGTGTAATTGCAATTATAATTGTATTTACAATGATAATGATTGTAAAAGTCAGTAAAGTTAATGATTTAAAAGATAATATAAAAGAAACAAGAAAAAATTTATCAACTTTACTAAACAAAAAATATAATATTTTAAATAGTGTTAGAAAGTTTTTAAAAACAAACTTTAAAGTAGAACTTGAAAAGATAGAAAAAAGTAACTTAGAAGAAGAATATGATATGGAATTAGATAAAAACTTAAATATTCTAAATAAAGATTTTAATGATATTATTGAAAATACACCTAAAATACAAAAAGAAAAAAAGATTGATTTATTTAAGACCAATCTTAAAGATATTGATGAAAATATCTATGGATTAAAGAGTTATTATAATGATAATGTTCAAAAAATTAATAAATTATTAGAGAAACCATTATATAAATTAGCAGCTTTAATAACAAAAACTGAAAAATATAAAAAGTTTGATATTAAAAAAGAAGCAGACTTAGAAATATTAAAAGATTAGTTCAAATCAAAATTGATTGGACTAATCTTATTTTTTATTAAAAAATCATTTGTTTTAGAGAATGGTTTACTACCAAAGAAACCATTATTACAAGAAAATGGCGACGGATGAGAAGAAGTTAATACTAAATGTATTGGGTTAGTTATTAACTCTTTTTTACTTTTAGCATAGTTTCCCCATAAAATAAAGACTATTGGTGTTTCTTTTTGATTAAGAACTCTTATTATTTGATCAGTAAATAATTCCCAACCAAGTCCTCTATGTGATGCTGGTTTATCTTTTTCAACAGATAATATGGCGTTTAAAAGCAATACCCCTTGTGATGCCCATTTTCTTAATGAACCAGTTTTAGGAATATCATAACCTAAGTCATTATGTAATTCTTTAAAAATATTAACTAGTGATGGTGGCATTTTAACATTATCTTGAACAGAGAATGCTAATCCTTCAGCTTCACCAACACCATGATATGGATCTTGTCCTAATATCACTACTTTAACTTGATCATAATCTGTTAACTTCATCGCTTCGAATACTAAATCTGCAGGTGGAAAACATGTTTTTGTTTGATATTCTCTTCTAATATTTTTAACAAGTTCTAAAAAATAATCTTTTTTATACTCGCTTTCTAATGCTTGATCCCATTTCTTTGTAATCATAAAACCACCAAAATTATTTTATCATTATTTTATCTTTTAATCTATAAATACTGTAAATATTAATAACTGTTAATAACATAATTATTGTATCAACTAAATTCCAAATAATATTAGGTTTTATGATAGAGCCTAAGAATAAAAGTATTAATGTTGTAATTTTTAAAATTAAAACTTTTATTCTAATATTTTTATTATTTATACTTTTTAGTGCACTCTCTCCATAATAATAACCTGTAATAATAGTTGAAAATGCAAAAAGAATCAAAATAATATTCAATAAATAATCCCCTAAGACTCCAAAATGATAATTAAATGCATATCTAGTTAATTCAATACCATTAATATTACTAAATACTAAAGAATTATAATTAGAACTAAGTATTATAATTGCCGTTATTGTAGTTATTACTAATCCAATGAAATAGACTCCTAATATTTGAATATAACTAGACTTCTTACAATCTAAGCTTTCATCTGCTCCAACTGCAATAGCACTAGTACCTAAACCTGATTCTGTTGCAAAAATAGATTTAGTAATGGCAACATATATACTTCCTAGAGTAATACTCTTAATACTAAAGGCATCAGTTAAAATAGTTTCAAAAATATTAGGAATAATTAAATAATTATTAAAAATTACATATAAGCCACAAATAATATATAAAAAAGCCATCAAAGGAACTATTTTAGAACATAAATTACTAATTGATTTTAATCCTTTAAAGATAAAAATAAATGATAAAAAAGTTATTATAAGTCCTATTAAAATAATGTTTATATCAAAAGTTTTATTAACTAATAAAGAAATTGTATTAGTTTGAATAGTTAGAAAACAAAAGATATAAGCGAATATTATTAAAACAGTATAAACTAAAGAAAGTTTTTTATTATTTAAGCCACTCTTAATATAATATGATGGTCCACCTTTATAGAAATCACCATCTTTTTCCTTATATAAAACGCCTAAATAACTCTCTAAATAAGTATTAATCGATGTAATAATTGTAAATACCCACATCCAAAAGATAACACCAGGTCCACCATAATAAATTGCAAAAGAAATACCGGCTAATGAACCTACCCCTATTTTATTTGCTAAACTCATCATTAAAGAATTAATAGAATTGATATTAGAATTATCTTCTTTTTTTAAAGATGAAAACATCTTTTTAAAAGACAATTGTGGAAAAGATAATTTTATAGAAAAATAAATAGCATTACTAAATATTAAAAAAATAATAATAGTCCAAAATAATTTATAAACCATAATAAATTATATTAAAAAGTGTAAGAACTATGTCTTACACTTCTATTTCTTCAGTTACTTCATGTTGTTTAGCAACCAGTAATTTAATATCTTTATCTTTTAATACCTTTTCCATATTTTGATATGCTATTTCTGGCCTATTATTTTCTTCACTAAGGTGTGCCAAAACAACATATTTAGTTTTATCACCAATAACCTTTTTAATATATTGTGATGAGGCTTTATTAGATAAGTGACCACGATCACTAATAATACGCTGCTTCAATATATATGGATAACTTCCTTCTAATAACATCTTTTCATCATGATTACTCTCAATTATATAAATGTCTTTATTCTTAGTAAGTTCAATATTCTTACTACTAATATATCCAGTATCTGTAATATAAACAAGCTCGTGTATACTATCACTAACAATTAAGCCAACACAATCTACATCGTGTGAAAGAGTTATAGCTGAAATAGTTAAATCTTTTATATTTAATTGCTCTTCAATATTTAAGTTATCATAAATAGGAATTTTATGATGCTTTCTTATTTGAGCTAAACCCTTAATATGATCACTATGAGTATGTGTAATAAAAATTGCATCTATTTGATTTAGTTTTACCTCGCCTAATCTATGTTCTAAATCATTAATAGAAAGTCCAACATCTATTAATATTTTAGATTCACTTGTTTCAATTAATGTTGAATTCCCTTTAGAACCAGATGCTAATACTCTTACAATCATCGATATAAATCAAATGGATTCAATAATTCATTTTTATACCAAGCTTCAAAGTGTAAGTGAACACCACTAGATCTACCAGTAGTACCCATGCCACCAATTACATCACCCATTTGTACTCCTTGTCCTTTTTGAACGTATATTTTATTCAAGTGAGCATACTTTGTTTTATAACCATTATTATGATTAATTATTACCATTTGACCATATGCGCCCTTCCATCCTGTAAATTCAACAGTCCCTGCTTGAGCCGCATATATAGGAGAATTTTTACCACCACAACCTGTAATATCAATACCATAATGGAAACCTGTATAAAGTTTTCCATTAACATAGTGTGTTCTCCAACCTTGTTTACCAGATATTGTATATGGTATCTTAGTAGGCCATTTCCATATACCTACATCACCAACTACATACGTTGTTTTTCCACCTTTTTCAATAATTCTAGATATTGGTTCCTTAATAACTTCATTACTTATCTGTCTAACATTAGTAATATTACCATTAGAATATTTAACTTTTTTAGTAACACGTGACTCTCCCATAGAACCTTCACGAATTATTTTAACTAAACCTATATAAAGAGAATTATTATATCTTGATTCAGTAGAATATAATACTTTTTCATTTTGAACGCTATGTACTTCTTCTACAACAACAAACATTGGATTAATCATTCCAATAACAACCTCTTGATCTTTATATAAAAGAGCATTTTCATTAGTAATACTAGGATTAGCAATTAAAAATTCTTCACGTGAAATCTTATTAGCATTAGCAATTGATTCAATTGTATCTCCGGTTCTTACTTTATATGTTTTTTGCTTTTCGGTTGTTCCAAATAATAAATAAGCTGTTAATTTATCTTCATCAGTAAATACAGATTTATTAGTAGGTATTAAAGTCTTTTTTATAACAAAGTCATCTTCAATATAAACATTTTCAATAATAACACCAGTTGTTGTAATTTTATCTTGAGAATTAGATAAAAACTTATCATAATTTTCACTACCAACAAATGATCTAACAACAGAATCAACTGATCTTTTAAACATATCTAAGTCTAAAACATAAATAGTTGTTTTTTCCACGTAAGTATCCTTCTTACCACTATTACTTGTTTCAGATTCAATATCTTTTTTTGTCATAGTTATAGCATAACCTTCAATAGTAAAAGCATTATTCTTAACTATTTTGTCATATATTTCTTTAGTTGGCTTTATCAAATTACTATAAGTCATCTCTTTTTTTACTTCTAATCCTTCTGGTGCATAAATATTTTCAACATTATAGGATTTTTTTAAAGATTCTTGTGCAGTATCTATATAGTTATAAAGTTCTTTATCAGATTTAATAAGTCCTAGTGAAGTACCATTTAAATAAACTCTATATGCTTCAGTAGCCCCATAAAAATTATTATTTTTATTTAAAACTGTAAATCCCGCACTTAAAATAACTGCAACAATCATAAATATTACAAATTTAATTTTATTCACTTAATTCACCCTCTTTAGGAGTCTTTTTATAATTTACGAATGAACTTGTATTTCTTTTAAAGAAAAGATCAATTGTTGCAGTTGGTCCATTACGATGTTTTGCAACAATAAGTTCGCATGGTGCACCGCCATCAGGTCTTCTTTTTTCTTTATCATAATAGTCTTCCATATATAGGAACGCAACTATATCAGCATCTTGCTCAATAGATCCAGACTCTCTTAAATCTGGTAGTATTGGCCTTTTATCTTCTCTTGTATCAACCACACGTGATAATTGTGAAAGTGCCACAACCGGAACATCAAGTTCAATCGCCATAGTTTTTAATAATCTAGATATTTCTGCAACCTCTTGTTGACGATTTCCAGCATATCTAGATGCTCCTTGTATTAATTGTAAGTAGTCAATGATAACTACACCCAGTCCATTAGAACTACTTGCTAATCTACGGCATTTTGCACGTATATCACCTACTGTAATACCAGGAGAATCATCAATATAAATATTAGTTTCTCCAAGTTGGCTCATTGCCTCATTTACTCTCTTCCAGTCTTCACTAAGAAGTCTACCAGTCATAAGTTTACTACCATCAATTTGTCCAACTGCACTAATCATACGGTTTGCAAGTTGTTCAGCTCCCATTTCTAGAGTAAATATAGCAACAGTTTTACCTGTATTAATAGCAATATTAGTTGCCATATTAAGGGCAAAAGCAGTTTTACCCATACCAGTACGAGCAGCTAAAATAATAAGTTGTGTCCCTTTTAAACCAGAAGTTAATCTATCAAAATCAATCCATCCCGTAGGAATACCAGATATTTCACTTTTATTTGAAGCAAGTATTTCTAAGTTTTCTTGAGTTTTAGTAAGTACTTCTGAAATTGGTTTTAATTCAGTTGATTTTCTCTTCTTAACAACATTTAAAATTCTACTTTCAGCTTTATCAAGTACTTCATTAACACTTTCTTCATGATTGTATCCAAGATCAATAATATTAGTTGCTTCTTCAATTAAATTTCTTAAAACACTACATTCTTCAACAATTTTAATATAATGATCAACATTAGCAGCTGTTGGTACCATCTCTACAAGTTCAGTTAAATACTCAACATCACCAATATTTTTTAATTCTTTTTTGTCTTTTAATTTAGAAGATACAGTAGTTACATCAATAGGACTACCATCATTTACTAATTCTCTTATTGCTTCAAATATTTTAGCATGTTTTTCATAGTAAAAGTTCTCTGGATACAATGTCTCATTAGCTTTTTGTAAAGCATACTGTGATAGAAACATTGAACCTAAAACTGATTTTTCGGCTTCTAAATTATTTGGCATTTCTTTTGCCATAACATCACCTTCTATTTAACTACTTTAACCTTTATAATTGCATTTATCTTTTTATAAAGATTAACACTTACATCATGTATACCAAGAGATGATATAGCATGATCTAATAAAATGCTCTTTTTATCAATATTATACCCTAATTTATCTAATTCTTCTTTTATTTGTTTAGTAGAAATACTACCAAATACTTTATCCATTTCCCCTGCTTTTAATTTAAAAGTAAGAGTAACTTTCTCTAATTTTTTCTTCAATTCATTAGCTTCTTTAGTATTCTTATCTTCATTTTCTTGTGCTTCTTTTTTTTCTTTTGCTAGTATTTCTAATCCTTTTTCAGTTTTCATAACTGCTAAATTATTTTTAATTAAGTAATTAATAGCATAACCATCTTTTACCTTTTTAATTTCCCCTTTTTTACCTTGTCCTTTAACATCCTTTAAAAATATTACTTCCATTTGTAACCCTCCTTTACAAATTTTTTAATATTTTAGTTAACTCCTTATAAATATCTGTAATACTATTTGATTCTATCATAGTTGCTGCTACTGTTTTATTACCACCGCCGCCTAAGAAACTCATTATTTCACTAACGTCAACATTTCCCATTGATCTTGCACTTATACCAATTTTACCTTTTCCTAAAAAAGCAATTACAAATGATGCTTCAATGTTCTCAAATTGTAATAAAGTATCCGCAATCTTTGCTAAGTCTTCACGACGATATTTATCTCTTCTTCCACCAACCGATATAGCATATTTAGAAGAAACTATTTTTATATCATATAGCATTTTTTCACGAGCTACATATTTCTTTAAATTTTGTTTTAGTAAATACTGTACTTCATTATTATCAGCTCCATGTCTTGTCAAATAATAAGCTGCTTCATAAGTATGATAATTTGTTTTAAGAGAAAAGTTATTTGTATCTAAAACTATTCCAGATAATAATAATGTCGCATAAAAATCAAGTGGATATAAGTCTTTCTCTTTCATGACTATTGTTAATAATTCACAAGTACTAGATACATTATTAAATATTAAATTACAATTAGATTTTATAGTATTTTCATCTTCATCATGATGATCTATTACCATAACATTATTAAACATTTCTAATAATTTTTCATTTTGTAATAAAAATTTCTTATTAGTATCTGTAATTATTAATAAATCATTTTTATTAACTTTCTTTATATCACTTGTTTTAACTATTTTCATATCTTCTAGTTTATCTAAAGCTTTTTTAACCCCAGCTTCATGAGTCAATTCATCAATTATTAAGAATGAGTCTTTATTATAATGATTTGCTAGTAATGAAACCCCAACCATTGCACCTAAAGCATCTAAATCTAGATCTTTATGTCCTGTTATATACACAGTTGCACTATTTTTAATAAATTTAATTATAGAATTTGTAGTTTCTCTTACTGTCATAATCCACCTCACCTTTCTCTTACATAATATTATACTATATTATTTTTTCTAGAGAAAGAAAAAAACATTCAAAAAGAATGTTTATTTTGCAAATGGTAATAATCCCATATAACGAGCTCTTTTAACTTCTTCAGCAATATGTCTTTGATGTTTAGCACAAGCTCCAGTTACACGTCTTGGTAATATTTTACCTTTTTCATTAACATATTTTCTTAAAATATCTATGTTTTTATAATTTATATCTTTTCCAGTACACATATAGCATACTTTTTTCTTTTTATGATAAAATTCTGCCATTTTATATCCTCCTTTATTTTAGAATGGTAGGTCATCATCAGAAATTTTTATCTCATCACCAAAATCTTTAAATGGATCATCTTTTACATCAGTTGTTTTTAAATCAACTTCATTCTCAACTTGGAATGGATTATCCATCGTTTCATTAGATCCTTTATTTGATGATTTAGATCCAAGAAATTCAACGTTATCTGCTACTACTTCTGTAACATAACGTTTTTTACCATCTTGGTCATCATAACTTCTAGTTTGAATTCTACCGTCAATTGCTACTTGACTACCTTGAGTAAGATAGTTTTTAACATTTTCAGCTTGTTTTCTCCAAACAACAATATTAATAAAATCTGCTTCTCTTTCGCCATTTTGGTTTGAGAAGTTTCTATTAACTGCTAATGAGAAAGTTGCAACTGCAATATTTGATCCTGTATAACGTAGCTCAGGATCCTTAGTTAATCTACCTATTAAAAAAACTTTATTCATATTTTACCTCTTACTTATCTAATTTAATTACCATATGTCTTAAAATGTTTTCATTAACATTTGCAACATGATTTAGTTTATCTACTGCCTCTTTATCTGCTTCAAATGTTAATAAGTAATAGTAACCATTTTTATGTTTTTTAATTTCATAGGCTAATTCTTTTTGTCCCATATCATTTAATTCTAGAACTTTTCCTTTAGCTTTAGTTATAGTATCACTAACTAAATCTGCAGTCTTTTTGATAGCATCTTGTTCTAAAGTTGGATTAACTATAAACATAACTTCATACTTATTCATTATTCGCACCTCCTTTTGGTCTATTCGGCTCTAATCGAGCAAGGAAATTAATTGATAAATCAATTTCTTCTATATTATATCATATTTATAAAAAAAGAAAAGAATTATTTTTCTTTTTGCCAAATTAGTTCTAACTTATGTTTTATGCTATAATTTAACTAGAGGTGGATTATGGTTACAAGGAAACAATTATTAAAAGAACTTTTAGAAAAGCAGAAAGACATCAAGTATAATAAAGAAACAGAAACTCTTTCTTACGCAGGCGTTGAAATCCCATTTGAAAGATATTACCAAACATATTTGAGTGAAAATGGAATGAGTTTCAAATGTATTTGTGATATACACTTGGAATGTATGAGTGTAATTGAATGTACAAAGTGTGGCACTGTTGTAAAAGAACATTATGATGAAGACTATGAACCAAATTTTAGATGTCCTACTTGTACTGGCTATAAAACCGGATATGAATATTACACAAAAGAAGAAATTGAAAATAATAAAGGTTTACAATCAATTATTGAAATGTATAGAGAACTTAATGAGATACTAGAAGAACAAGAAAAGCGAAGAGAACAAAGAAGGCTTGAAGACAATCAATTATTCAGACCAATAAATATAAAAATTGGTAATACAACATATAGAATTAATTTACTAATTAATTCTATACTAAATAAAAATAAATTAAGAGGTTTAAGACTACAGGTCGAAAAATATGAAAAAGAAGATGTCTGTCTAACCAGAAAATGGTTTAAAACAATCCCATTATCAAAAGAAGCATTAGATTGTCAAAGGCATGAACAAGAATACAAAGAAGCATTTGAAAGAGAATTTCAAGGTAAGCCTTTAAGCCAAACCTTAGAAGAACATGCAGTACAAAAAATAAAGAAGCAATAAATTGCTTCTTTTTTTATAAGTTAAATCTAAAATGGCAGATATCTCCATCTTGCATTAGATAATCCTTGCCTTCTATCCTAAATTTACCAGCTTCTTTTACTTTTAATTCACTACCACACTCTATTAAGTCATTATATCCAATAACTTCAGCTTTAATAAATCCTTTTTCAAAATCAGTATGAATTATTCCAGCACATTCTTTAGCATTCATACCTTTTTTAAAAGTCCAAGCTTTTACTTCTTGTGGACCTGCTGTAAAGTACGTTGCTAGCCCTAAAAGAGAAAACGTTGCACGAACTAATTTATCAAGGCCACTTTCTTCTATTCCAATAGAATTTAGAAGTTCTTTTTTATCATCATCATTTAATTCTGCAAGTTCTGATTCTATCTTAGCAGATATAACAACTACTTCAGAATGTTCTTTTTCAGCATACTCTCTTAATTTTTTAACATGATCATTTTCTGTTAGTATCTCATCTTCACTAATATTTGCAAGATAAATATGTGGTTTCAATGTTAAAAGATTATATGATTTTATTGCAAGTAATTCATCTTTTGTATAATTAACTAATCTTAAAGGTATCCCCTTTTCAAGATTTTCTTTTGATTTAACTAAAGCATCTACTTCTAACAAAGTATCTTTATCTTTAGTTGTTTCAGCTTTCTTTTTTATTTTATCTATTCTATTATTAATTATTTCTAAATCAGAAAGTGATAATTCAAGATTAATTATCTCTACATCTCTAATTGGATCAACACTACCTTCAACATGAGTTATTTCTTTATTTTCAAAACATCTAACAACTTCACAAATAGCATCTACTTCTCGTATATGTGATAAAAATTTATTACCAAGTCCTTCTCCTAAAGATGCACCTTTTACAAGTCCCGCAATATCTACAAATTCATAAGCTGCTGGTTTTACTTCTTCAGGCTGATACATTTCTTCTAATACTGCTAATCTTTCATCTGGAACTAAAACCATTCCTACATTAGGATCAATTGTTGCAAAAGGATAATTAGCAACTAAAATATTCTTTTTTGTAATTGCATTAAACAAAGTTGATTTACCAACATTAGGTAAACCAACGATTCCTGCTTTAAGTGACATAACACTACCTCTTTTCTATAAAGTTGGCATAACTCCAGGGCCTAAAGGTAATCCAATAATATACCAAGCCATTATAATTAATATCCAACCTATAATGAACCACAACATATAAGGAAGCATATAATTTATTCCTTTTTTAATTGTAATTGGTCTTTCTGGGTCTTTATTATATATGTTAAGATATGCTAAGTAAACAATAAAATATGCTAAAAGTGGTGTAATACCATTAGTCATAGACTCAGCAGCTCTAAATATATACTGACAAAATTGTGGTGATATATTAGATTGCATCATAAGTGGTACTAGCACTGGTGATATTATTGACCATTTACTTAGTGAGTTTGGCATAAATAAGTTAGATATAGCAATAAATATCATAGAAATAATTATTAACAACCATCCATTAACAGGCAATGATTTTAATAAATTAGTAAATAATGCTGTAATATATACTCCTATATTAGTAGCTTTAAAGACAGTTATTAATTGTGATGCAAAGAAAATCATCACTACTACTAAACCAACTTCTTTTAATTTTTCTACTAAACTATTTATTAAATCTTTATCATTTTTAATAGATTTAGCTCCTATACCATAGGCAATACCACTTAATGCAAAGTATATTGCTGTCATATAAGTAAATCCATCATGGAAATATGAATTAGTTCCAAATAACTGGTTAACATAAGCTTCTTCATTTAAATCAAGTAGCATACCAGAAAGTGGTAAACCAGGTATTACCATATAAATAAATAATAATACAACTACAATTGAAGTAATTAAAGCCCATCTTAATCCTTTTTTCTCATAAGAATCTTCTTTTAATTTCTTTTGCTCCTCATATTTTAAATCCAAAAATTCAATTTCTTTTGTTTGGCCTAAATCATCTCTTGTTTTAGATAAATAACGTCCAAATCTTTTAATTGCAAAGTTCTCTGCTGCAACTGTTCCAATAGCTGCTAGTATAACACATGATGCTATCATAATAAATAAGTTTGATGTCATACTAACATGGAATCCTTCATCAATTAAATTAGCTGCAACTCTCGTATATGGAAGTAATGCTATATCAGTCGATCCAACGAAAAAACTAATACTATAACCAAAAGCAACACCTGCAAATGCTGTAGCAATTCCAGCCAATGGATTACGACCATTAATTAAGAAAACTAACGCTCCTAAAGGTATCATAACAGCATAACCAACTTCATTTACAATACTAGAAAATATTGCAAGTAATAGTAATAAGAAAGTTACAGTCCTTGGAGGTATTTTTAATATTCTTCTCCTTAATACAGTATCAATCAAACCAGTAGCTTCAGCTACACCTAATCCTATTAACGTTACTAGTAGTGTACCTAATGGTGCAAAACTAACAAAATTTTTAAGAGCATCACTAATCAAAGTTTTAACACCTTTGTAATTCATTTGATTAACTACTTTAACAACCTCAGTCTTAATTTGTCCTGTTTCAACATTAATAACATTATATGTTGTTGATGCTTTAAATAAATGTAAAATAAAACTTACTATTATTACTAAAGCTATCAATAGAATCATACTAGTAACAGGATGCAAATTAAATTTTTTTAATTTTAATTTCTTTTTTGCCATCTATTATTCCTCACTATCAATTATCTTTTTAATCATCTTGTTAAAGTCTACTCGTGGTATAAATACCATACGATTACACTTTGTACATTTTATTTTTATATCGGCACCTAAACGAATAACTTCCCATTCATTATTTCCACAAGGATGTCCTTTTTTTAAAACAACTTTTGTGCCTATTTTATATTCTTTATTCAAAATTACACCTACTTATTATTTAAATGCATTATTTCTAATAATCTATTTAAATCTGCAGTATTTGCAAAATATATTTCTACTTTTTTATTAGATATTTTAACCTTTGTACCTAAAGTTTCTTGTAAATCATTTTCTAAATAAGCATATTCACTCGTTTTCTTAACCTTATTTTGTTTTACTTTTCTTTCAAAAGTATCTTCTTGAGTTAATTTTTCTAAATCTCTTACACTTAAACCTTCATCAACTATCTTATGAGCTAAGTCAATAACTTTATTAGAATCTTGTAATTTACTTAAAACACGGGCATGACCCATAGATATTTTATCATGGCTAATAAAATCTTTAACTTCTCTAGGTAAAGTTAATAATCCAAGCATATTAGTAATATGACTTCTACTTTTACCCAACTTTTTAGCTAATTCATCTTGTGTAACATGTAAAGAACCAAGTAAATTTCTATAAGCTTGTGCTTCTTCTATAGCATTTAAATTCTCTCTTTGTAAATTCTCTAAAAGTGCTATTTGCATCATTTCATCATCTGTAAAATCGCGAATGATTGCAGGTATCTTAGTAAGTCCTGCCATTTTTGATGCTTTTACACGCCTTTCTCCAGCTATTATTTCATAACCTTTAATACTTTTCTTAGCAATAATAGGTTGAATTACACCATTTTCTTTAATAGAATTAGCAAGTTCATTTAAAGCATCTTCATCAAATACTTTTCTTGGTTGATATGGATTAGCTCTTAATTCATCAAGTGAAATCTCTACAACTTCTTCACGGGGTGTACTCTCCATAAGTTTTTCTTCAAAACTATTATAATCTAATACTTCGTTAGAAAATAATTCTTCTAACCCTTTCCCTAGTGCCCTTCTATGACCTGTACTAGGATTGTTATTATCAAGCGTTTCCATTTCTTTCAATCACCTCTTTAGCTAAATTTATATAAGCTTCAGATCCTCTTGATTTTGGATCATAAGCAATTATAGGTTTACCATGAGATGGAGCTTCTGTTAATCTAATTAATCTAGGAATAATTGTATTATAAACTCTATCTTTAAAGTATCCTCTTATTTCTTCAACTATTTCAAATCCTAAATTTGTTCTTGAATCAAGCATTGTTAATAAAACTCCCTCAATTGTTAAATTAGGATTTAATTTCTTTTGTGCCAACATAATTGTATTTAATAACTGTGTAATTCCTTCCAATGCCAAAAATTCACATTGTACTGGTATAATAACAGAATCTGATGCCGTTAAAGCATTAGTTGTTAAAATACCTAGTGAAGGTTGACAATCAATTAGTATATAATCAAATTCATCTTTTATCAAGTCGGTCCTTTTCTTCAATTGTTCAGCCTTAGAATAACCTGATTCAGTACGACTACGATCATATATTTCAATATCTACCCCCGCTAAAACAATAGTTGACGGAATCAAATATAAATTCTTATATTTAGTCTTCATAATAGCATCTTTTATGTCTATTTCTCCAGTTAGAACCTCATAAATACTTTCATTTACATCGCCTTTATTGACACCTATCCCAGTTGTTGCATTACCTTGAGGATCTAAATCTATTAATAACACTTTTTTGCCTAATACAGCTAGTGATGCTGCTAAATTGATACTTGTCGTGGTTTTACCTACGCCACCTTTTTGATTGACTAATGAAATAATTTTTCCCATGCTACCACTCTTTTCTTTCAAAATATATTCTATCAAAAAAATAACAATTTGGAAACAATAAACATAAAAAAACATCTAAAAAAAAATAAATGGCAATAGCCATCTATTTCTTATTTGTTTTTATCAATTTTAATTACAATTTGATATGTATTTTCCATATCGAATTCTTCAGTATCAACTACAAATCCATATTTCTCAGTTGATTGAACTGCTTGTCTAATATTATTGATAGCAAATCTTAAATCATGAGCCTCACCCGGAACTGTTTGTTGATATGGTTGAGATGGTTCTAAGTCTTTAATAGTTGTAATCTCCTCTTTTGCAGTTGATGAAGATTGTCCCATATCAAGCGTCTCTGTCTCTTCCATAACCGGTTTTATATCAATTGGATTTACAGGGTCTGTTTTTTTAACAGGCTCATTTTCGGGAATAAACATATTATTAGAAACTGGTTTAGGTGACTCTTCAGATTTATTTGATTTTAATAATTTATTCATATCAACAAAATTTTCAGGATTAATATCAACTGCATGATGCTTTATCTTTTCAGCATCTACATTCATATTATTTGGATTAACAATATTAATATATGGAGATGTCCCTCCATCTTCTGAAGAACCATCAGCAGCATTTGGATTACTATTCATCTTAGCAATTTCATCATCAAGTTCACGAACAGTCATTCTATTTTGAATAATCTTAGCTAATAATATTTTTTGTTTCTGAACATCAACATTTAGTAAACTTCTAGCATGTCTTTCAGATATTTGCTCTGTTAATAAAGCATTTTGAACATCATTATCTAAGGTTAATAGTCTTATTTTATTAGCAATTGCAGATTGTGAAACACCTAAACTAGTTGCAAGTTCTTCCTGTGTCATACCACCTATTTTTAAAATAGTTTGATATGTTTTAGCCTCTTCTATTGCAGTTAAATCTTTTCTTTGTAGATTTTCTAAAAGCGCTATTTTTGAACTTTTCACATCATCAAGCACACGAACCACACAAGGAATAGTAGATTTCCCTGCAAGTTGTGATGCCTTATATCTTCTTTCACCTGCTATTATTTCAAATTTATCTCCAACTTGTCTTACAATAATTGGTTGTATTACACCATGTTCTTTAATAGATGCCGCCAATTCTTTTAATTCATTCTCATTAAATAATTCTCTTGGTTGGAAACGATTTGGAATAATATTTTCCAAAGGAATATCTCTAATTTCTTTCTCATTAATCATAAAAATTCCCCTCTTTATTCACTATTAAACCCCTATATTATACTATTATTCTACATTAAAAAACCCATTTTTACAATGGGAATTTACTTATTTTTGCAAAATTTCGAGGATACATACTAGGTGTATCATCATTCTTTATAATTTTAATAATTTTCCTTTTACTATTTTCAACTGGTAAAACAAAATCTTCTTTTTCCACAATTTCCATGTGCAAAACTTTTAAAGCATTGCTTGCTTCATCTATCTCTTCTTCTAAACTTCCTTTCATTGCTACAAAATATCCATTAATTTTAATCATTCTCGAAGAAAGTTCTAATAAAATGTTTAACCTTGCAACCGCACGCGCTATAACTATATCAAATTCTTTCTCATGAAGATATGCAAAATTTTCAATACGATCATTATATATACTTACATCATCTAACTCTAAAGCTCTTACTACTTCTTTCAAAAATTCTGTTTTCTTTTTAGTAGCATCAACTAAAGTAAGTTTTATTTTTGGAAAAACTATTTTTAAAACAATCCCAGGAAATCCAGCTCCAGTTCCCATATCACACAAACTAAAATTGTCACTATCGAATACTAAACTTGCTAAAATACTATCATAAAAGTGTTTTAAGTAAACATCTTTTTTATCAGTTATTGCTGTTAAATTAAATTTATTATTAGCATCGACTAACATATCATAATATTTTTCTAACTTCTCAAGTTTATCACCATCAAGAGTAATACCTAATTTTTCTAATTCAATTATAAACTCACTATTTGTCATTTTTTTCTCCCTGTTTTAGATAAATCATTAAAATCGAAATATCCGAAGGATTAACACCACTAATACGCATAGCTTGTCCAATAGATGTTGGTTTAATCTTATTTAATTTGTCCCTTGCTTCTAATGCCAAATTCTTAATCTTAGAGTAATCTATATCAGGAATTTTAATATCTTCATAAGCATCCATCTTTTCTTTTTCTCTAATGGCTTTCTTAATATATCCTTCATACTTAACAATTGTTTCTACTTCTTCTAAAACGTCTTCATCATAAGAAATATCAATAAATTCTTTTAAATTATCAATGGTAACAGATGATCTTTTTAATAAATCATACAAACTTATCTTATCATATATTTCACCCATATCATTTTCAATCAATATTTCATTTATTTCTTTCTTTGGTGTAATTGTTGTTTCTTTTAATAAAGAAATTAATTTATCAATATTATTTTTCTTCTCTATAAACTTACTATATTTTTGATCACTAACTAGTCCAACATTATGTCCATACTCTGTAAGTCTTAAATCTGCATTATCATTACGCAATAATAATCTAAATTCTGCTCTTGAAGTTAACAAACGATATGGTTCTTTTGTACCTTTAGTTACTAAATCATCAATTAAAACCCCTATATATGACTCGTTTCTTTTCAAAATTAAAGGTTCTTTTCCTTCTAAGCTAAGTGAAGCATTAATACCTGCCATTAATCCCTGACACGCTGCTTCTTCATAACCACTGGTCCCATTTATTTGTCCAGCTGTATAAAGATTTTTAATTACTTTTGTTTCTAAACTTTGATTTAGTTGCAACGGATCAATTGCATCATACTCAATCGCATAAGCGTATTTATTTATCTTAGCATGTTCAAACCCTGGTAATGAATGAACCATTTCTTCTTGAACATCTATTGGCATACTTGTTGAAAACCCTTGAATATAAATATCATCATAATATCTACTTTCAGGTTCTAAGAATAATTGATGACGTTCTTTATCACTAAATCTAACTAACTTGTCTTCAATTGACGGACAATACCTAGGGCCAACTCCAGTTACATATCCACCATACATACTTGATTTATCTAAATTACTTCTAATTATTTCATGTGTTTTATCATTAGTATAAATTAAGTAACACAACTCTTGTTTATTAACATCATATAAAGGTTTAGTATAATGACTAAATGTATGATAACAAGAGTCTCCAGGCTGTAATTCAGCATTTGTAAAATCAATGGTATTTCTTTCTACTCTTGGAGGTGTACCCGTTTTTAATCTTTGGATTGTAAAACCATATTTCTTTAAATTATCACTTAAATAGTTTGATGGTTTTTCCCCATGAGGTCCAGATACTTCACTAGTAGATCCACGAAGTACGCAAGCTTTTAAGTAAGTACCTGTTGTTAAAATTACTTTATTTCCTCTAATTTCTTCCCCATCTTTTAAAATAACACCTAAAACAGTACTATCTTTTATAATTAAATCCTCTACCATACCTTCTAATATTTCTAAATTAGTAGTGTTTTCCAAAGTTTCAATCATATTTTTAGGGTATGTTACTTTGTCTATTTGTGCTCTTAGTGCTCTAACTGCAGGCCCTTTTTTAGTATTTAACATCTTTATTTGTAATAATGATTTATCAGTATTACGTCCCATCTCGCCACCTAAAGCATCAATTTCACGAACTACTATACCTTTAGCAGGACCACCAATTGAGGGATTACATGGTGTATCCGCAATATTTTTCTTATTACCAGTTACTAAAAGTGTTTTATGCCCCATTCTAGCGCACGCTAAAGCTGCTTCACATCCAGCATGTCCACCACCTACAACTATAACTTCATACATAAAATCACTTCCCAACACAAAACTTGCTAAATAATTGATCTAACAACTGATCACTATAAGTTTCACCAATTATTTCACCAAGTTTATTCCATATATTCTTAATATCTATTTCAATCATATCAATAGGTAAATTATCTTTTATACCTTTTTCAACATCATCTAAATATTTTAATGATTCCTCTAACATTACAACTTGATTAGCATTAGATAAATAATTAAAGTCTTTAACATTTAACTTATCTAAATCAAACTTTTCTTTTATCTTACTAGTTAACTCTAAAATACCATTTTGATTAAGTGTATTAGTTCTAACAACATCATAATCTTTTAAAATATCTAATTCAATCTCTTCCTCTAAATCATTTTTATTTAAAACCACGATAACATTTTTATCTTTAACCATCTCTAGTATTTTCTTATCCTCTTCAGTCATCTTTTCATTACTATTTAATAACATAAGTACTAAATCTGCATTATTAATCATATCAATAGACTTATTAACACCAATTTGTTCAATTACATCACTAGTACTTCTAATACCGGCTGTATCTATAAAATTAAGTAGCATCCCTTCTAACTCAACACTACCCTCAACTATATCCCTAGTTGTTCCTTCAATATCTGTAACAATTGCTTTATTTTCATCTAATAAAAGATTTAATAATGAACTTTTGCCAACATTAGGTCTACCAACTATTGCAACATTAATACCATCTTTTATTAATTTAGAATTTTTAGAATTTTTTAAAATATTACCAAGTTTACTTCTTATATCAATAATTAATTTATCAACTTTATCATTAGTCATCTCTTCTATATCTTGATACTCTGGATAATCAATATTAACTTCAATAGATGCTAATAAATCTAATATCTGATTTCTTAATTCTTTAATAGTTTTAGTAGTATTACCTTGTAAATTATTAATTGCAATCTTTCTAGATTCTTCACTCTTAGTTGATATTAAATCCATAACTGCTTCAGCTTCTACTAAATCTATTCTTCCATTTAAAAATGCTCTTTTGGTAAATTCTCCGGGTTCCGCTAATCTACAACCATTTTTTAATAATAATTCTAATATTTTCTTAGTAATGGCTACACCACCATGGCATGATATTTCAACAACATCTTCTCTTGTAAATGTTTTAGGTGCTTTCATGATTGATACTAAAACTTCATCAATAGTTTCTTCCCCATCCAAAATATAACCATAAGTAATTGTATGATCTTCTTTTTTTAATAAGTCAGATGAAAAAATTTTATTAGCATAATTAATTGCATCTTTTCCACTAACTCTAATTATTGATATTGCCCCAACACCTAATGATGTTGAGATTGCTGCTATGGTATCAAACATATTATCACCCCTTAAAGTCGAACTTATTATATTATAAAATTAAAATTTTTACAATAAAAAAGTAGATATTAACTATCTACTTACACTAAATCAATAATTATTAAAACCATTGTATTGATTTTTATTTTTGCTGTTAACTAAAATTGCTGTTACAACTGCTGTAAGAGTTACAATTACTGCTATACCCAAACAAATATATACTATTTGTGGTATTTTCTTTGTTACTTTTTCAACTTCTTCTTGTTTAATATCTTCTTGTTTCTTATTTTCTTTGTTCTCCACTTCTGTATTTGGTGTAACTTCCACAGGTTGTTGTTCACTAGTTTCATCAGGTTTTTGTTCCTCTTTTTTTATTGCAACGATACTAACATCACTAGATTCGTTAAAGCCTAATATTTTATTTGCTTCTAGGTATTCACTGTCTTCATCATCAGGATTAACAGATCTTCCTTCAACTTCAATCCATCCCTTAACATTAACACCATCATAATATACAATTGCAGAATCATGATGCATAAAATAATATTCAGATGTAAATGATGTCCCTTTTGGTATAATAGTTGCAACTTTAGAAATAATATCTCCAGCATCATTATATTTAAGGCTTTCATATGCAGTAATTTTCTCTATTGGTTTGAAAGATATTGCCTTACGTTTAGGATAGAAACGATATTCATCTGAAACTACACCTTTTATATTATTATATTCTATATAATATCCATTAGTCCAAACATCAGTCATATAAACAGTAGCATTAAACTTAGTATTAGCCTTTATTGTAGCAACTTGTTTTTCTGTTCCAGGGACATATACTTTAACATCAGCACTTGCAATTACTGTAGTATATACTGGATCAGTTGCAATACTACCTTCAGTATCTATAAATCCTTTTGCTCCATTATATTCAACATATGCCCAAGAAGTAGTATCTCCAGAAAATTCTGCATTACCTTTGCTATCAGGATCAAAATACTTTACTTTAACTTTTACTCCAGATGGTATTGTTTTACCAGTACTATCATATCCATTAGCAGGACCATTTTTGATTTCTCTTTTTTTCAAAATAAGAACCTCATATTCTTTACTTAATTCTTTTGAATTAACTTTATAAACTTTTTCAACAGGCATTAAATCTGACATTTTAACTACATCTTCATTATCTTCATCATCTACATCAACTGAAACATATTCATCTTCCATTATAATATTAATAGTCTTCCTATACTCTAACTTTCTTCCTGTTTTAACATATGCATCCTTATTTTGATCATACCTATAAATATCAGCACCACTAGAACTCTTAGGTGTTGCAACATATCCCCTTATAATAGGTGCACCCATATCAGCATTAACTAATGCTGGTATAAATAATAAAACCCCAAGAATTAAATATAATACTTTTTTCATGTTTACCTCTTTCCTTCTATTTTAAGTATAACATCTATTCTTAATTTTTCAACAAAAAAAGAAGATTAATCTTCTTTTGGTTTTATAATTACACATCTATTTGGTTCTTCACCTTCAGATATAGTAGATACATCTTTAGATTCTGCCAATACACTATGAATAATTCTTCTTTCATAACTATTCATTGGATCAAGTTTAACAGGTACTTTAGTTCTTGCCACATCTCTTGCTGTGTATTTTGCTAATTTTTCAAGTCTAGCTTGATTCTTTTTCTTATAATCACTTACATCAATTGTAAAATTATATGATGTATTAATTTCTTTATAAAGAATTGCTCTTATAATTGTTTGAATAGCATCTATTGTTCTACCATTTTTACCAATCAAAATAGCATTATTATCAGAACAAATAGTAAATGTAATATTATCTTCTCTTATTTTAGTTTCTATTCTAGGTTCAAGCCCCATATTAGTAACTATTTCCATAATCTTTTCTTTTATAAACTCATTAATATCTTCTTTTAGATAAATATCATATTCTTCTTTTTTACCAAATAAACTCTTCTTTTGTTCAACTTCAATAATTAAAGCATCGCTTTCTTCTTTACCAAGTTCATTCTTAAATTGTTCTAATACTTCTTCTTTACTCTTTCCAACATAATTATGCTTTTCTAACATCTTCTTTACCTCTTTTCGCTAATAAATTCTGTAATATAGTGAATCCACTATTAAATACCCAATAAATTGCAATTGCGGCAGGTAGTCTAAAAGAAATGAATATAATACTTATTGTCATAAATATAGTCATTAACTTTTGCTGATCCATTCCCCCTACTGCTGAAGTATCTGCTGTGGTATTTTTAAATGAAAAATATGTAACCGCAGCGATTAAAAGGTTCAAAATTATATATTGATAATGTCCACTAGTAATAGCCACCCAAGGTGTGGTACCAAGATTTAAAGTTAAGAATGTATCTTCAAATATTGCAGGGACTCTATTAATAGCCTCTAAGAATGCAAAGAATATTGGTAATTGTAAAAAAGCAAACAAGCATCCTGATACGGGATTAATACCATACTTTTTATAAATAAGCATTGTTTCTTGTGATTTTTGCATTTGTGATTCTTGATCAGTTTTGTCTTGATATTTTTTCTCTAAACGATCAAGTTCTGGTTTAGCTTTCTTTAATAATTCTGATTGATTAGCAGTCTTCTTTGTAACTGGATATAATACTAATCTTATTAGAAGTGTCATTATAATTATTGATACAGCATAACTCTTTACAAATGTCCCAATTTTAACAAGTACATAAGCAAGAGGTCTTACAAAAACGTTATACCATAATCCTTCATATTTAGTTGTGAAGGTTAATTTTTCACAATCAGGTAATTTTGTTAAATCAACTTTGTTATCTTCATATATTTTGATAACATCTTTATCTTTTGGCTTACAAACAATATTTTCTGTAACTGTTTGTCCAGTCTTTTTATTAATTACTGCTTTTTTATCTTCACCTTTTAATGTTTGAGTACATCCACACAATAAAAATACTAACATTACAATAATTAATATTTTATTTTTTTTCTTCATTACATTTCTCCTTTATTTTGTTAAATAATTCTATAAGAGCACGTTCTTTTTCTTGATAATTTGTAACTACTGCCCCTTGTCTTACTATTATAATATAATTTAAATTATTTTGATATACTTTTTTGTTAGTATCAATAATATTTTTTATTTGACGTTTAATTTTATTTCTTACAACAGCATTTCCTAACTTCTTACTAACAGATATACCAAACTTAGGAATATCATTAGAATTAATATCATAATTAACAACAAAATACTTATTAGAATAAGCTTTTCTTAAATTAATAATGCGACTAAATTCAGTATTTTTTTTAACAATATTAATTTTTTTCAACAATATCCCTCCAAATCAAAAATCCACTGATTTTCAGTGGATGTTATTTTGATAAAACTTTTCTTCCTTTTCTTCTTCTAAGCTTTAAAACACCAGATTCATTTCTAGAAAAAAATCCATGTTTCTTAGCTCTTTTTCTTTTATTAGGTTGATATGTTCTCTTCATCTTTTATCTCCTCCAAACAATTTCGTTTATAATTATAATCAATTACTAGTAGTAATGTCAACAATTTTTATTACATCTTGTCTATTTCATCTATTGCCAAAATATCTAAAAGATTATGACAAACATTGTATACAATTTTTGAAAGTGCTAAATAACTCTCTTTTTTTGTTAAATCTTCTTCATTTAAAATATTATGATTATTATAAAATTTATTAAATAAACTAGTTATATCATATAAAATATCACAAATATAATTAGTAGATGCTTCAGTTAAAGAATTTCTTAAAGCATTAGGTAATTCAATTATTTTTACTAATACATCTCTAACTTCATCATTAGCAATAACTTTTAAATTATAATTATTATTATCAGCTTTTCTTAATAATGATTTAATACGAACTATTGTATATAAGATATATGGACCAGTCTTACCTTCAAGTGCAGAAAATTTGACAGGATCAAAAATATAATCTGTTCTACGATGTGGTAATAAATCCGTATACTTAAGTGTTGCAATTGCAAGCTTATCTGCTATTTTTTCTCTTTCAGTACCCGTTATTTCCGGTTTAATTTTACCATCTATCTCTTTTTTTAATTCTAAAATTAACTCATTTAAATCCATAACACCACCATCACGTGTTTTAAATGGTTGTCCTCCCGGACCATTAAGTGTTCCAAATCCAAAGTGTAACAATTTAGTTGTTTCAGGCACTAAACCTGATATATAAGAACCTCTAAATACTTGTTCAAAGTATAAAGCTTGTCTTTGATCTGTGAAATACCACATTTCATCAGGCTTAAATCTTTCCATACGTGAATATATTGTACCCAAATCACGTGTTGCATAAATAGTAGCGCCATCATTTTTAATAACCATTAAAGGTGGCATATCTACTTTATCATCATCTTTTTTAACATCCATAACTAAAGCCCCTTCAGACTCATATAGATATGGTTTTAATATCTCCATCACATTTGGTATATATTTAAATGCATCAAGTTCTCCTTCCCAAAGTTCAAATGTGCAATTAAGTTTATCATAAGTTTCTTTAATAGAAACTGTTGATAACTCTACCATTTGTTTCCACAACTCAGTATAGGCTTTATTACCTTTATCTATTTCCGATGTTATATGACGTACAAGTTCCATTCTCTTTGGATCCTTTAAAGCCTCTTGATTTGCAAGGGGATACATTCTTTTTAAATCTGCAAGCGTTAAATTTACCTTAGGATATTCTCCAGCATAATTTTCGTCAAAGAAAGGTAAATCAGGTTGTTCAACCATCAGTTGTGATATTAACATCCCAGCTTGTCTTCCTAAATCACCTAAATGGACATCTCCCAAAACATTATTGCCATATAGTTTTAATAATCTTTTTATTGCTTCACCAATATTAGGAGAACGCATATGACCTACATGTAATGCTTTAGCAGCATTAGCGCCACCATAATCAACTATAATAGTTTTAGGTTTATCTTTATCTACAAATACTGAAAAATCATCTACACTTTTATTAACGTAATTAGTTATTACATCATCATTAAACGATAAATTAATAAATCCTGGCCCTGCAATATTAATATTTACAAATCTATCATCTAATCTATCTACTATTTCCTGTGCTAATTCGCGTGGATTTTTACCATATTTTTTTGCTAAACTCATTGCGCAATTAACTTGAAATTGTCCAAACTGTGGTAAATTACTTCTTACTAATACCACTTCATCGATGTCATAACCTAAATTATTAATAACATCTTTCAAATACTTTTCTGTTTCCCTAATTAAGCTCATATTTCCTCCTATAAAAAAATTCCACAAAATAAGGACGATTAACGCGGTACCACCTTACTTCATAGAATCTATGCACTCAAATCTATAACGCAGATATGCGACTTAGTTCCGAGGTACGTTCATAATTACTTATTGCTAATTTTCACCAACCATCAGCTCTCTACAAATAGTATTTTTATTACTACTCCTCTTCATCACTAAATAAATACGTATAAAGTATAACCATTTATACTTAAAATGTCAATAAAAATGGTGCCGGATAACTGAATTGAACAGTTCTCTGATGCTTACCATGCATCTGTTTTACCACTAAACTAATTCGGCATTTCATTAGTAGTATAACATAAAATTATTAAATAAACATCCATTTTTATTTGAAATAGTAAACATTTATATTACCTAATATATAAAAAGAAGCCTAATAGCTTCTTTTAATTTCAAATGGTGCGAGTGACAGGAGTTGAACCTGCACACATGAAGTACTGGTTCCTAAGACCAGCGCGTCTGCCAATTCCGCCACACTCGCAAGTGGTGGACCCTGTAGGACTCGAACCTACGACCGCCCGGTTATGAGCCGGATGCTCTAACCAACTGAGCTAAGGGTCCATTGCTTATATATAATAACATATTCATAAGTTTTATGCAATATTATTTTTTATAAAAAAGATGAACCAATTATTTTTGGTTCATCATATTTATTAAGTTTATTTTGAATATATCTTTTTCAGAATTTTGTTTTGAAATCATAACGCCTTTATAAGTTGCTAGTTCACTTCTATGACCTTCATCTAATATACCATTAGGTGTAATATCACTTAATAAGATAACATTATCATTTTCATAAACAGTGTAATGAATTTTAATATCACCATGAACTTTTGCAAAAAGCATATCTGTAGGTAATTTTAATTCATATGTTTTAGTATTATTCTTTTTAGAAGCTGAAACTAACTTACCAAGGAATTCACCATTTCTAATTTTTGGATAATATTCAAAAGTTAATTTCTTATACGCTAACATATTATATTTACGAACAGATCTTTCTTTTTTCTTATATTCGTTTTCATTAACATATTCAAATTTATAATTTCTTCTTTCCTCCATATTTATCAACCTACCCCTTAAATGTGCTTAAATTATAGCACATTTTTACAATTTTGTCAAGAAAAGCCGAGGTTTCTCGGCTTTAATTATTTAGATAATACTTTTGCTTCATCAGCACATTTAGATAATTCGTTTTCAATAAAGTCTAATCTTAAACCTTCCATAACCCCTGTATAATCATCAGTTCTTTGGTAAAGTTCTTGTGTATCATAAGAAACATTCTTATAATCATCACCTAAATCAAACCAAATATAACCTGCTGGGATTGTTAAAGATTTTCCTATTGCCATATTGTAAATCATTTGTCTATCTGCTACTGCATAATAGAATGGACCTTCAAATTGTTCATTAGTATCTTGTAATACATTAATACCATCAACATCTAAAGCTTGAGCTACTCTATAACATTTAGCAAAGTATTGTTTTGCATCTTCTTCATTATTAACTGCTGCAAATCCATCTTCAACATTTCTTAAAGCTCTACATTCAACTGAATCTTCTTGATATAAAACTGAATAATTATATGGATTAATCTTTCCAGTTTCAAAGAAGTTTTCAATTGCTTCTGAAGTCATATCATTAAAGAATTGTTCTACTCTATATGGATCATTTACTCTACAATCATTATTAATCATTTCTAATCCATTTACTAAACAAATAACATTCTCTAAATCAGCTTGTGTATAATTACATTTTGCAACATATTTTGAATTGCATGCTACAGTTGCTAATTTCTTAACATCTTTTTCAGATAATTTACTATTTTCTACTTCTTTGATTTCTTCAGTAGCTGGTTCCATAGCACTGATTGATGTAGGTGCTACTCTAAAAATATCAGCTGAAGCACAATTTTTATTAGCAAGTTTATGACCACCCCAAAGTAATACACCAGTTAAAATAGCAGTTCCAAAAATAACTAAACCATATCTAGTTTTCTTTGGTTGTTTTTCTTCTTGTGTTCTTGGTACATCAGCACTTACAACTTTATTTAATGGATTATTATTTTCATTATTAAATCCATTCATGTTTACTCTGAAGTTAGCAATATCAGAATATTGTTTATTTAGACGCTCTTCTGACTTTCTTGCATCTTCTTCTGCTTGTCTAATTTTTTTAGCAGCTTTAACAACTTCTCTGCTATCTTCCGTATTAATACCAGCAGTTTGTTCAACTAATATACGTTTGTTAGTATCATACCCCTTTAAATTAATATTACCATTACGTATATTTTCGCTTAATACATCATTAGCAGTCATACCATTTAATACGTTGTATGTTTCTACAACACCATCATTATAAGTAACTCTTATAGCTACTTCTTTTTGTCCTTCTAAAACCTTTGTTATATTTTTTACTTTCTTCATCTATAATTCCCCCTTATTTCAAAAGATGTCCAAATTATATCATATTTATTTCAATTTGTCAAATATTTGTTTGATTAGGAGTTTATACTCCACTTCTTTTGTGTCTTCAAAATCAGCATAACATATTGGTGGAAATAACAAACACCACCAATTATCACCATTACCTTTGCCTAGGGTTATAACTAAAGATTCATACTTTCCTTCCTTATATAAAAGTCCTTTATAAACCTTTTTAGGAAAATAATTATTACCATAATTTATATTAAATTTAGGATCATAATTGTTTTCTTTTAAGAACTCTTCTATTGCAACACTTATATTATTCAAATTATTCTTAATACTTGCTCTAGCCTCGTCAATATTATTAACATCTTTTAACATATCAGTTATTATTGGTTCAAGATTATTTCTTAACCTTTCTTTTATTAATTGATCATTAAAATCATTAGAATTAGCTATTATCCTAAACCTAATTGCATCATTTGGAATAGTAAAATTATCATTACTCTTACTATACAATAGAAATATGATAACAAAAACTATTATCAATATTAAAATCTTTTTCATAAAAATCACCCAATCTAATATTGAGTGATTTTATTACATTTTATTCAAGATTATTAAAAATAAATATATATCTATCATAATCATTAAAATCTTTAATACATATTTTTTTTGCTTTTGGAAAATATTTATCAACTAATTTAAATATGTGCTCTTTTTGATTATATCCTATTTCAAATGCTAATATACTCTTATCATTTAAAAATCTTTTGGCCTTAGAAAGTATTTCTTTATAAAATTTTAAGCCATCACCACCACCAAATAATGCTAAATGTGGTTCATTTTTTATTACTTGTTCTTCTATTTCATCATCTTTTGCTAAATATGGGGGATTACTTATTAATAAATCATATTTACTTTCTAAATTATCAAGCATATTTCCTTCAACAAAATTAATATCAGTTTCCAATTCCTTAGCATTATCTTTTGCAACTTTTAAAGCTTTTTTTGATATATCAACTGCAGTTACACTGCTATTTGGAAATAGTTTCTTCAACGTTATAGCGATTGCCCCACTACCTGTTCCAATATCACAAATACTTAAATCATCTTTAAAATACTTAGTTATATATTCTTTTGTCTTATCTACAAGTTCTTCTGTTTCAAACCTAGGTATTAAAACATCTTTATTAACTTTAAAATTATATCCATAAAAACTTGTATAACCTAATAAGTATTGAATAGGCATATCCTCTTTTATTGATTTTATTATTAATTTGAATTTATCAACAAATTCTCTATCAACTTCTTTATCTAACATTTGATATATATCAAAATAATTTACTTCTAACAAAGAAGACAATAGAAGTATTGTTTGATCTTTATGAATATGCTTTTTTCCATAAATAATTAATTCTTCTATTGTCTTCATATTATTCTTTTTCCAACTTTCTTTTTTGGTCTTCATTAATTAAAGCTTCTATTACTTCATCTAATTCGCCTTCCATAACTCGATCTAACTTGTTAATAGTAAAACCAATACGATGATCAGTAACCCTATTTTGTGGATAATTATATGTTCTAATCTTTTCAGAACGATCCCCACTACCTATTTTACTCTTTCTTTCATTCTCAAATTTAGAATTTTCTTCTTGCATCTTAAGATCATATAATTTAGCCCTTAAAATTTGCATTGCTTTTTCTTTATTTTGTAACTGACTTCTTTCATTTTGACAACTTACAACAGTATTAGTAGGTATATGTGTTATTCTAACTGCACTATTAGATGTATTAACTGATTGTCCACCAGCACCACCACTATGGAATACATCTATTCTTAAATCTTGAGGATTTATTTCAATATCTACTTCTTCTCTTTCTGGTATAACCAAAACTGTTGCTGTTGAAGTATGAATTCTTCCTTGTGATTCAGTTTCTGGAACCCTTTGAACTCTATGAGCACCACTTTCATATTTTAATTTAGAATAAACTCTATCACCTTTTATCATCACTTCTATTAATGCAAATCCACCAGCTTCACGATGATCCATATTAATTATATCCATCTTCCAGCCTTGTCTCTCTGAATACTTTTGATACATTCTGAAAAGATCACCAGCAAAGATATTACCTTCATCTCCCCCAGCAGCTCCTCTTATTTCCATAATAATGTTTTTATCATCATCAGGATCTTTTGGTAATAAAAGTATTTCAAGTTCACTTTCTAAACTTTTTTTCTTATCTTCTAGATCCACAAGTTCTAACTCTGCCATTTCTCTTAATTCAGCATCTTCTAACAAATTATTAGTATCTTCTATATCAGTTAGTACTTTTTTATACTCTTTATATTTACTAACCACTTCTTCATAATTTTTCTGCTCTTTTGACAATTTTGTTAATAGTGAAATATTTGAAACAACTTCAGGCTTAGTTAACTCTTGACCTAATTCTTCATATTTATTTAATATATTTTCTAATCTTTCTATCATTTTTCCACCTCTATTATAATTATTATTTTTATATTAATTAAGAGGCTCTATTCTTCCGCATTTAATTCTTCTTCGTCTACAATTATTAAATCTTTATATTCATCTTCATCATCATTATCTACATCATCTTCATCAAAACTATCAAGATTGCTATTTTCATCATCATCTTCTTGATCTGTTTCATCCATCTCTTCTAATTCAGACTCATCAATATCATCTAAATCATCTTCAATAATTATATTTTTCTTAGGATGTTTAGTCCTTATATCCCACATGCCATCATCTAATAAAATAAATCTTTTATCAGTTGAAAGAGATGTAAAATAGTCCCCTATCTTGCTTTCTAATTCACTCTCTGGAAGTTCTAATAACTTAACTATCTTTTGAAATAAATTTAATGTGGTATTTTTTCCATCCTCTTCCAATAATAGATATGTTATATCTTTATATGACATAACTTCTAAATCTTCTTTTTTCATTTTTTTAATACTCATCTTAATCATCCTTTCAAATCTTGATTATATGTTAGTAAAAAACAAAAATGTTGCTCACCGATTTCATAATTAATTTTGACTTCATTATTATTACATATTATTTTATTAACTACAATATCAAAATTAATATTTTTATCAATTGTGATAAAACCATTATTAAAATCAATTTTATAATCATCATTCATAGTCATTACCATTTTAGTATAATCAAATGTAATATTATTATGACTATTATCTACAAAAGAAATAATATTATCATTTAAATTGCCTAAAGTATTATATGAAACATCATTGATTTTACACAAAATTTTTACTTTTTTCACTAAATCACCAAATCTCACTGCAAAGCATTATATCATTATATAGTAAGTTAGTATACATATTTTTTTATTTTTTTTTCATAATAAAACTAGTTATTATAGGAGGATATATGAAAATACTAAGAAGAATAGGCAAAATATTCATTACTTTTTTGTTTATTTTTACTATTACTAACTTAATATGTTATACATATGCTCTAATAACACCTAAAATACAAATAAAAAATGCTAATAAATTTTATATATATGACAAAAACAATAATTTAATATTTCAAGGTAGTGGAACTCAAGAATGGGTTCATTTAGATGAAATATCTCCATATTTAATAAATGCTACTATTTCAGTGGAAGATAAAAATTTTTATAATCACAAAGGTTTTGATTTTTTAAGAATAACTAAAGCAATATTTGAAAATATAAAACATAAAGGTATTGTTCAAGGTGCTTCAACTATAACACAGCAATATGCAAAAAATCTCTTTTTAAATTTTGAAAAATCTTGGAAAAGAAAATGGAAAGAAATGTGGTTAACATTTGAAATTGAAACTCATTATAAAAAGGATGAAATATTAGAAGGTTATTTAAACACTATTAATTATGGACATGGTATGTATGGAATTGAAAATGCTTCAAAATTTTATTTTAATAAAAGTGCTAAAGATTTGAATTTAGAAGAAGCTTCTATTTTAGCTGGTATACCTAATTCACCAAATAACTACTCACCAATCAATAATTATAAACTTTCCAAAAAAAGGCAAAAAAACGTTTTAACTAGAATGTATAAAAATAAATACATCACATATCAAGAATTAAAAGATACTATTAAAAATAATGATATCTATATTTATGGAAAAGTAGACTCTTTAAATTTAAAAACACTTATGTACTACCAAGATACTGTTATGGAAGAACTAAAATCACTTAAAAAAATTCCAAATAATTATTTAGAAAGAGGAAGTTTAAAAATATATACTAATTTGGATGTTGAAGCGCAAAGTATGCTAGAACATAGTATGGATAAAAATTTAACTAATGATAATATTCAATTCTCATCAATAATAATGACTCCAACTGATGGATCAATAATTGCTTTAACTGGTGGTAGAGATTACAATAAATCACAATATAATCGTGCCACAAAATCAAAAAGGCAACCAGGATCGGCTATAAAACCTTTTTTATACTATGTAGCACTAGAAAACGGATTTACACCAAGTACGACATTTTATAGTGGTAAAACAACCTTTGCATTAAGTAACAATGAAGTTTACTCACCTAAAAATTTTAATAATCTTTATGGAAATAAAAACATTTCACTAGGTGCTGCCATAGCATACTCTGACAATATTTATGCTATAAAAACTCATCTTTTTTTAGGTAAAGAAGCTCTTCCTAATATTGTTAAAAGATTAGATATGAAAGTAAATATTGATGAAATAGCCTCATCACCTCTTGGTAGTAATGAAATAAATATTATTGATATTGCTAAAGGATATTCAGCCTTTGCTAATAATGGTTATAAAGTTATCCCTCATACTATTAGAAAAATCGAAGATGAAAATGGAAATATACTGTATGAATTTAAAGAAGAAAAAAAACAGGTATTAAGAGAAGATATAACATTTATTTTAAGTGATTTATTATCTACAACAACTGATAAGAACATGATTGACTATAATTATCCTACCTGTATAGGAATAGCTCCTAAATTATCAAAAAAATATGCCATAAAAAGTGGCACAACAGATACAGATAGTTGGATTATAGGGTATAACAAAGATATTCTAATTGCTAACTGGATGGGGTATGATAAAGGAAAAAATATTAGTAATAAAGATAGTTCTAAAAATAAAAATATTTGGGCAGATACAATTGAAAAATATTTAAAAAATAAAGATACATCTTGGTATGAAATACCAGATAATGTAATTGGAATTCTAGTAGACCCTATATCTGGTGAAATTGCTACTAAAAAGAGCAAAAATAAAAGGATTATGTACTATTTAAAAGGTACAGAACCCCATATATCAACATTAGATAATAATTTCTAGTTCATCATCATTGCTAATAAAATGACTATTAGCATCATCACAATCAAGGTGAAGTTCATAATAAAAATCATTTCTCTCTTTTATATGAACATTATCTAAAATTCCACCTTTTTCACCAGGAACTCTTAATTTTACTTTTTCTACTCCAACTAGATTTAATTCTTGACGTGTTTTTGGATCAATATGTATATGTCTATTCGCAATAATTACACATTTTCTTATTAGTTTTCTATTTCCGTTTCTTATTTCAATTTCCTCAGCACCTTCTAAATCGCCGGAATCACGAACTGGTGGGTTTAGTTTTAAGAAAAATGCATCTGTTTTGGATATTTCACACTGGGTATAATTTCTTAAAGGGCCAAGAACTCTAACTCTTGCTATTTCTCTATCTTTATTAACAATTGTTACATATGATTTACTAGCATATTGCCCATATTGATGTAAATCAAACTCTTTTTCTATTTTTTCATTAGGAAATAAATAATTATAATCTTCAGGCGTCAAGTGAATATGTCTTGCAGATATTGCTGCTTTTACTTTCATAATCATCACCATCATAATTATACTACAATTTAAAATATTCATAAATCATTTTTTTAATCATAAATTCTTTATAGAAAGGAAATATTTATGAATAATAATTATAATTCTAGTTCAATGATGCAAAATCCTAATTATATACCTAATCCTCAGAATTATTTTCCAACTGCTGTAGATCAAGAGCAATCTTATATTGAAAATATTTTAAGATTAAATAAAGGTAAACTAGGAAGATTTTATATGTCTTTCCCTGATTCTATTGAATGGCGAGATAGAATTTTTGTTGGAATTTTGGAGCAAGCAGGAAAAGATCATATAATAATTAGTAATCCCCAAGATGGAAAATGGTATCTTCTACTTTCAATTTATTTAAACTATGTAGAATTTGATGAAAAAATAGCCTATGCTCAAGAATTTTATTATCAATAAAAAAGATGAAAACTCATCTTTTTTTATTTTTTCTACATTTTTCAAAGCGTATATATGAAAATATTAAAAATCCTATATACAAAAAATCAACTAAATGATCCGCTATACCTATTAATAATATTAAAGTTAATATAAATACAATTAATAAATAATGTTTTTCCAATTTCGCAGTTGACATATAAACTCTCCTTAAATTTTATTTTTACTGCAAACTACAAAAGATATTATAGCAAAACACAAGAAAAAAAATATCTCTTTTTGTCACATTAGATATTTTTTACACATATTTTACACAATTTTATTCTTCACTATATTTACTAAGAAATTTAGATGCTATCGCCACAATTTTTTCTTCATTATCTGTTATTTTACCATCAGGATTTAAAATAACTACTGTCCCTATTGCATCCCCATTAACTATAATTGGTGATGCAGCATAACTAGCTTTTATACTTAATCCACTGATAATTTCAATATTAGATGGTTCTTTTACACAAACACTTTCACGATTTTGAATTATATTTTCCAAAAATTTACTTATGTTCTTACCATAATATTCTTTCTTTATCTCACCAGCCACCGCTACAACATAATCACGATCCGTAATAATAATATTCTTTTTAATTATAGAATTAACGCTATCCACATACTTTTTATAAAATTCAGTTAGATTATCAAAAGATGAATATTTTTTTAATATAATATTGTCACTATCCAAAAATATTTCTAACGATTCCCCATCTTTTATTCTTAGACTTCTTCTTATTTCTTTAGGGATTACTATTCTTCCAAGATCATCTATTCTACGTACTACACCAGTATTTTTCATATCTTACCAACTTTCTATAATTATTTTTGCCAAAAATATTCTCTTTATACTATTATTACAATTTTTTTCATTTACACCTTAATATTATTATAATATTGTTAAAAAAATATCTCATTGGTAAATATTGGTAAAAATATAACTTTTGACTAACAAAAAAAAGAAATGATTACATTTCTTTTAATAATTCATTTAAATAATAAATTGGTGATTTATCTAAATTACTAGTTAATAATTTAATATAAAATAAATTGTTCTTATATTTAAATTGAAATTCTTTTGATATTTTTAAAGATTTTACAAATAAATCTTCATAGTTTATAGTTTGAGACTTTTCTTTGCTAAATACTAATTCTATATAATTTGGTTTCTCATCAACATTTATTATGCTATTTTTATCTGCCAACTTTTCAAACCATTCCTCATACATATAGTTAATAAGTACATCATTTAATTTACCAAACCTATCCTCTAATTCTTTCTTTATTTCTTCCATTCTTTCATATGAATCAACTTCATTTATTTTTTTATGAATTTCTATCTTTAAATCAATATCACTTACATAATTATCATCTATATGCGTTTCCACATTTAATAATGGCTTAGTATTTTCCTTAACTTCTTCTAAAACAGCTTCCCCTTTTAGAATTGCTACTTGTCTATTTAGAAGTTTAAAATACATGTCAATTCCAACACTTTCAATAAAGCCAGCTTGCTCACTTCCTAAAATATCACCAGCACCCCTTATTGCAAGATCTTTATTAGCAATACCAAAACCACTACCTAAATCAGAATATTCTTTTATTACATTCAATCTCTTTACAGCAGTTTCATTTAACACTTTACTTTTATCATACATTAAATATGCATATGCTAATCTATTACTACGCCCAACTCTACCTCTTATTTGATATAGTTGACTTAATCCTAATCGATCAGAATCCAATACAATTAAGCTATTAACATTTGGTATATCAATACCATTCTCAATAATTGTTGTACATAAAAGAACATCATATTCACCATTTATAAATTTAATTGTACAATCTTCAAGTTCAGTACTTGTCATTTTACCATGAGCATAGGCTATTTTAGCATCAGGAACTAATTTGGTTAATTGATTTAATCTTTTATCAAGATCATTTATTCTATTATCAAGTACAAATACTTGTCCCCCACGCGACAATTCTTTATATATAACATTTCTAATTAAATAATCATTTTCTTCTATAACATAAGTTTGAACAGGAAGTCTATTAGCAGGTGGAGTATTAATGGTTGATAAATCCTTAAGTCCTAAAAGTGCCATTTGCAACGTTCTAGGTATTGGCGTTGCTGTTAATGTTAAGATATCAACATTATTTTTGTATGATTTTATTTTTTCTTTATGTAAAACACCAAATCTTTGTTCTTCATCGATTATCAATAAACCTAAATCTTTAGGTTTAATATCATCGCTTAGAATACGATGTGTACCTATTAAAAAGTCAATTTCACCAGACTCTAATTCTTTTAAAATTTTAGTTGTTTCTTTCTGACTTACAAAACGATTTAATAATGCAATGCGGACAGGATAGTTTTTAAATCTTTCTTTCGCATTAGTATATATTTGATTAGAAAGTAACGTTGTAGGGCACAAATATAAAACTTGTTTTGAGTCCGCAACCGCCTTAAATGCCGCTCTAAATGCTACTTCCGTCTTTCCATATCCAACATCACCACAAATCATTCTATCCATAGGAATTATCGATTCCATATCCTTCTTTACATCGTTAATTGCCTTTTCTTGATCTGGTGTAACTTCATAAGGAAATTCATTTTCGAACATTAATTGCATAGATGTATCTTTACTAAATTTATATCCTTTTTGAAGTTTTCTTTTAGCTTGAACTAATATTATTTCACGTGAAACATTTTCTAAATTTTCACGAATTCTATTCTTCGTTTTTTCCCAATCTTGGCCACCTAAACTGTTTATTTTAGGTGTTGTTCCATCTCGCCCAGCATATTTACCAATTAAATCTATCTTTTCCACTGGAATATATAATTTATCACCTTTGGCATATAAAACTTCTAAATAATCCTTCTTTAGCCCGTTTTTAGTAAGTGTCTTAACACCATTATAAATACCTATTCCATATAAATTATGAACAACATAATCACCTATTTCAAGTTTATTAAGATTCGTAATTTTGTTAGCACATTTAAAAGAACTTTTTACTCTTTTTGGTACTATTTTATAGTTATAAATCTCTCTTTCTGTTAAAAAGATATATTTATCATAAATAAATCCTTTATTCATCCTCTCAGTAATTATATTAACTTTATTTTCAAATATATTATTCTTATCAGTCAAAATGTAATCTACATCCAAGTAATTTAAAAGTTTATTTTGAAAGTTTTTTTGCATTGCTAAAATTATAGTCTTTTTACCTAAATTATCTTTTAAAAATGACAATAGTTTATCAATATTTTCATTAAACGTTTCAATATTTTTAACATTATACCTCTTTATTTCAACATCTTTATCTATTAAAGTACTATCAAAATCTAAATAATGAATAGCTTTTGAGTCATATAAATCTTCTAATTCAAAGATATAATCTTCTATTTTAGTAGACTTACCTTTTATCTCAAAAATATCATTAACTAACTTTTCATAATTATTTCTGATTTGATTAAAATCTTTATAAATTATAGTCTTTTTCTTAAAATAGTGACAAATGCTTGAAAAATTATCATTATTTGTCATAATTTTACTATCTATAAAAGGTTTTATTGTTACACAATCACACTTTTTAATACTTCTTTGTGTATCTGGATCAAAGTATCTTATTGATTCTATTTCATCATCAAAGAACTCTAATCTAACGGGATAATCATCAAGAGCTCCATATATATCCAAAACAAAACCTCTTACACCTATATCACCAGTTTTTTGCACTAAAACTTCTCTTTTATAACCATTATCAATCAAAGTTTTAACTAATTGATCAATAGTTATTTTATCATTTACCTTAATTTCTATATATGATTTATTATAATCACTTATATTTTCTAAATGCGCTAAATAGCCTTCTAAATGTGTAACAACTATTTTTTGATCATTATTTTTTAATTCATTTAAAACTTCTAAACGTTTAAGTAAATATTCTGGACTAATTGCAACAGCTTGACTTGCTAAAAAATCATCCATCGGAAACAAATAAGTCTCATCAACATAATTCTTTATCATTTCATACATTTTATTTGCTTCATATAAAGTTGGTGTAACTATTAAAATACCCTCTTTTTCTTTTTTAAATAATTCATTTACTGCCAACGCAAAAAATTCATCGGTAATATTAGATATACCCATGCCTTTTTTTAATAAACCATCAAATATTTTGTGATAAACATTCATAAGATCACCTTAATTATACTTACTCATCACTTTTTCAAAATCAATTTTTACAAAATCATTAATTATATTATTAACAATATCAAATTTTTTATTTAACTCCTCAAGCTCTTTTTTACTAAATTTTCCTAAAACATAATCTTTTCCATCAATTAATTTGTTATTACCAATACCAATTTTTAGTCTTTTGTAGTTGGAAGTACCAATATTTTCTTCAATGTTTCTTAGTCCGTTATGGCCACCACATCCACCTTTATATTTAAGCTTTATATTAAATGCTGGTAAATCTAAATCATCACAAATGACTAATATATCATCAATATTAATATTAAAATAATCAACATATTTTTTAACAACAGTCCCAGATAAATTCATATATGATAATGGTTTTAAAAGCATAACTTTCTCACCATTTATATCTGTTTCAAGATATAATCCATTGAATTTTTCTTTCATTCCGCCTAATTCATTCTGTTTAATATAATTATCAATTGCCATAAATCCAATGTTATGTCTTGTTTTAACATATGATCTACCAGGATTACCTAATCCTATAATAAGCTTCATAGCATCACTTTCTTCCATTAAATATTTCTTTTACTTCTTCACTATACTGATCCCCATTATGCACAAACAAAGGTGGTAAAATTTTTAAGCCGACTCTCCCGTTTTTTACACATTCAGCTAATATCATATTAGACTCCTTATTCTTAGATGAATAGATAAATTGAATTTTTTTTGGTTCTAACTTATATTTTTTTAAAATTTCTAAAAATTCAAATAGTCTATCAGGTCTATGAACAAAAGCAAAAACACCATGTTCTTTTAATAAATAATTTGTCATTTCAACTAGTTCCAAAAAAGTCAATTTAACTTCATGACGTGCAATTATTTTAGTTGGACTTTCATTTACTAAAGACCTTTCATTCATCTTAAAATATGGGGGATTTGACACAACCACATCAAAAGATGATGATGGAAATCTATCTTTCAAATTATTTATATCATCATTGATTATATCAATTTTTTTATCTAATTTGTTATATTTTATAGATTTCTGTGCTAAATCATAAATAGACTTCTGAATCTCAACACCTGTAATCAATGAATCAGTTCTAGTAGATAAAAATAAAGGGATTGCGGCATTACCACAACCTAAATCTATTATTTTTTTAGCGTTCTTATTAAGCGTTACAAAATTTGCAAGTAAAACTGAATCCAAAGAAAAACAAAAACTATCTGTATCCTGATAAATCTTTAAACCATTATAATTTAATAAATCATTAAGAACAATCATTATACTTCTACCGTAAAAATACCTTTTTCTTCTACTTCAATTTTATAGTTGCTGTTAATTGGATCAATTGCAATTACTTTACCTTTTCCATATTTAGAATTAACAATTGAATTAACTTTTGGTAATTTTTTAATACCTTCTTCATAAATACTATTTTCATAGTTTAAGCAGCACATAAGTCTACCACAAAGTCCATTAATTTTTTGTGGATTTAACGCTAAATTTTGATTTTTTGCCATATTTATAGACACTGCATTTAAATCATTTAAAAATAAATGACAGCATAGTTGTCTACCACATTGCCCATATCCACCTACAATTTTAGCTTTATCTCTAACTCCAATTTGTCTCAATTCTATTCTTGTACAGTAAATTTTGGCTAATCTTTTAGCTAATTCTCTAAAATCTATACGATCATCTGCTAAAAAATGAAATAACAACTGTTTACGATCAAAAGTAAAAGAAGCATCTAATATTTTCATATCTAAATCTAACTCTTTTACTATTTTTTCAGCATCATTTTTAGCTTTTTCAGCATCTTTCATATTATTTTTATTAGCTTTTTCATCTTCTTTGGTAGCTTTTCTTAATACAGGTTTTATTGCTGAAACTAACTTTTTAGGATCAACACTTATCTTTCCAGTAACTATTTCACCAAACTGTTCCCCTCTTTCAGTCTCAACTATAACCTTTTCACCTCTCTCTAGCTCCAAATTATTAGGTGAAAAATAATATATTTTATTTGATAATTCAAAACATACACCAAAAACATCAATCATCTAAACATACTCCCTTTGCTAAACTGATGAATAAATTATCCAAATACAAATCTTTGTTAACATTAAAATTAGCATAATTTATAAATGATAAGATAACATCAATCCTCTTAATTATATCATTAACTGATAAATTTGAACAAATATAATCTATTTTGTCATCTTTGTCAAAATATTTTAAATTTAAATTAAATTTTTTATTTAAAACATCATAATAATACAACAAAAATACATGCAATAATAACAAAATATTTTCTCTATATTGATAGACATTTTTTCTAACAATTACCTTTTCTTTTTCTTCTTCAAAAGAATATAGCATGTCCAATATATTATATAAATCTTCTAAAGATACATCTTCTTTATATTTTTTCAAATCTTCTAAAATATTCTTTGGACTACCAGTATTGATATTTACTATTTGACACCTTGAAACAATAGTATTAATTACCATATGTTTATTATTAGTAAGTAAAATAAAAATAATTGGATTCCTAGGTTCTTCTAAAAATTTCAATATACAATTAGCAGAAGATGTATTAAATTTATTAGCATCTTTGATAATACAAACAAAATATTTACCATATATAGGCTTAGTAGAAAACTTCTCTTGAAGTATTATCATTTGCTCTTTCTTTATAAAAGATCCATCTGCTTCTATTATTTCTAGTTCAGGATATTCTTCTTTATCTATTAACTGACATGTTTGACAAGAACATTCATCATCATCAAGTTTATTAGGGCACAAGAAAAATTTAGTAAGTTCTTTCGCAAATGCAAGAGAATTATTACCAAAATCTTCTATTAAATATGCATGTGAAAGTCTATCACTGTTAATACAATTCTTAAAAAATGCATAAGCTTCATTCACATCTTCAAACATGTCATCACCCCGCTATATTAAAATTAGTAATATAAACAATCCTGGCACCCCTAACAAACCAACTAATAAAATTGTATATAAATTAATTGGTACCATTAGACCAAATTTTACTAATATTAAATCAAAAATATAAATCAAAAATGGTGAAATTATCAACTTACATAGCAATTTATACACTTTTTTCACATAGAACACCTCATAAAATTATATGAGATACTATATTTCTTTTCTATTCAAAAGTGCAGATTCTAAAGTTAAAGAATCAACATATTCCATTTCTGCTCCTACTGGGATACCACTTGCTATACGTGAAATACAAACATTGGAATTTTCAAGTATTTTTTTAATATATAATGCCGTAGTTTCTCCCTCAATTGTCCCCTTTACTGCAATAATTACCTCTTTTACCTTATTTTTTTTAATAAAATCTAATAATTTCTTTAAAGGTAGTTCATCAGGGCCAATCCCATCAATTGGAGATATTAAACCATTTAAAACAAAATATCTTCCCTCAAATTTACCTGTTTTTTCAAACAAAAATACATCCTTTGAACTTTCTACAACACACAAAACATCATTATTTCTCATTTTATTACGGCAAATATTACATTCTTCTTTATCACTTATTGAATTACAATGAACACAATTAGTAATATTTTTCTTAACAGACTTTAAATCCACAGAAAAATTATTAACTTGTTCTTCATCCAACTCTAAAACTGCAAACGCCATACGTTCTGCAGTCTTTTCTCCTACCCCAGGAAGTCTTTTAAAATCATCGATTAATCTTGCTAGTAAATCAGGATACATTAAAATAACCCCGGCATACTATTAGAATATTTGCCCATTTTTTGCTCAGTAACCTTGTCAATTTGTGAAAAAGCATCATTAAATGCTACAACCAACATGTCTGATAACATATCTAGATCATTTTTAATTTCTTCTTGGTCTAAAAATTCAATTTTTTGAACATTTTTATTGCCATATACATAAACTTTTACTAATGCACTCTTTCCTTCAAAAACCATTGCATCTATTTCTGCCTTTGCTTTCAATATGTCTTTTTGCATTTGTTGTGCTTGTTTCATCAATGCTTGAATATTCATATTATCACTCCTTTAATTTATTTCGACTAAATCTCTATCAAATAGATCTAGCGCTTTATCTAATGCATCATTTTCTTTTTTTTCTATACTTTTAACTGGAAAAGTTTGATACTTTTCTTCAATTATTGCATATTTCTTACCATTTTTAGTATTTAAAATATACTCTTTTTTCACATTTTGCCACATTTCATCTGTAACAAATATTATTTTATAATACTTTTTATGAATTAAACTAAATAAATTTTCTATCATCTCTAGTTTTTGATTAGCATTATCTGTAACTGATTCATACTTCAATGACATAATTACACCATTATTGCTTGCCACTCTTATTTCACTATCAATTAAATAAGATGTAACAGATGCAAATTCCTTATTATGCAAATAAGGTCCCATATCAACAGTCTCATCCTTTAATGATGAAAGCGCCTTTTTATTAGCTTCTGCCAATATATTATTTACCCTTGTATTTATAAATTCTAATATACTCTTACTATAATCATCCAAATCATTAGAAACTTGATTATCTACTTTTTCAGTTTTTTCTTCTTTTTTCATATTTTTTTGTTCAATTTCTATATTTTGTTCTACATTATCAATAATTTTTTCTTCTTTTTTTACCTCTTTTTCTTCTTTTTTAGTATTTTTTTCTTTAACTTCCTCAATATCAGAATTTATCTTAGCTTTTACCTCAATTAGATTATCAACAGTTAAATTAACTTTTGGTTTATTTGACTCTGCACACTTCATTAAAGATAAAGTGAATATCATCTTATAATTTTCACTAAATTTCATTTTTTGAATAGCATCACATAGTATATCAGCCATAACATAGTAATTATTATTATCAACATTATTCTTACTATTTTCCACAATAATTGTTTTAATCTTAGCAATCAACTGATCTAATAAAACAAATAAATCCTTACCATTAGCATATAAATTATCAACAACATCAGCTATTTCTTCTACATTATTATTAACAATCAAATCAATTATACCATTAACTTCTTGTTCACTAACAATACCTTTATACTTATAAAAGCTATCATCATCTATAGTCTTGTCTGAATATAGCGATAATTTTTCAAGAGATCCAATAGCATCCCTTAAAGCACCTTCAGAATATCTAATAATTAAATCTAAACAAGAATCAGTAATTTTGATTTTTTCTTTTTTAGCTATCATTTTCAATTTTTCTAACATACTATCATGGGAAATTCTACTAAATTCAAAACACTGACATCTAGAAATAATCGTTGATGGAACTTTATGATATTCAGTAGTTGCTAGGATAAATATTACATGTGCTGGTGGTTCTTCTAATGTTTTCAATAATGCATTAAAAGCACCAGTAGATAACATATGCACTTCATCTACAATATAAACTCTATATTTAGAAATACTAGGTAAGAAATTGATTTTATCCTTAATTTCTCTAATTTCATCAACTCCATTATTTGAAGCTGCATCAATTTCCACAATATCTGGATTAATATTTTTATTAAATTGAACGCAGCTATCACATTCATTACATGGCTCATAATCAACAGGATGCATACAATTAACTGCTTTAGCTATAAGTTTAGCAATTGAAGTTTTACCTGTCCCTTTTGGGCCATAAAAAAGATAAGCATGTGAAATCTTATTGCTCTTCAATGAATTCTTAATTATCCTAACAATGTTTTCTTGGCCAACAACTTCATCAAAAGTTGTAGGTCTATATTTTCGATACAATGAACAATAACTCATAACGTCCCCCAATCAAAATATTACTAATAATATTATACCATAAGCGGTTATAAACTTACATTCTTTTATAAATATTTATTAGCAAATTATTTCCCGGGAAATAATTTGCCATATTTTACCATTTACGTATCTCTGTAAAAAAAGATTTTAACATATTTGTACAATCATTCTCTAAAATTCCATATTCTCTTTTACAACTTTGGACACTTTTTGTATCAGATTTAGATCCTATGTACAATTTACTAATTCTTGACTCTTCTATGGCCCCATAACACATTGAACACGGTTCTAACGTTACATACATTTCACAGTCAATTAATCTCCAATTGTCTATTTTTTTACAAGCTTTTTCAATTGCCAAAATTTCTGCATGACAGGTTGCTATATTTTTAGTTTCTTTTAAATTATGAGCCTTTGACAACACTTTACCATCTTTGACAATTACTGCTCCAACTGGTATTTCTCCTTTTTTTCTAGCCTTTTCAGCTTCTTTTATAGCAATAAGCATAAATTTATTATTCATCTAAATCACCACACAAAATAAAAGTGCACACGCATATTAATTCTTAAGGCTGCTATTTTCCAATCCTGACCTAGTTCGAATATATGCGTTGCACAAGTAAATTTTATAATAGAATCACTGATATGTCAAATAGTAGTCTATGTTTCACATGGAACATTGCACTTTATTTCCCAGGAAATATTTATTTATACTTCCATCTATGTTTCACGTGGAACATTATTATTTTATTTCCCGGGAAATATTTATTTATACTTCTACCTATGTTTCACGTGGAACATTGCACTTTATTTCCCAGGAAATATTTATTTATGCTTCCATCTATGTTTCACGTGGAACATTGTTTACTTTATTTCCCAGGAAATATTTATTTATACTTCTATCTATGTTTCACGTGGAACATTATTACTTTATTTCCCAGGAAATATTTATTTATATTTCTATCTATGTTTCACGTGGAACATTATTATTTTATTTCCCGGGAAATATTTATTTATACTTCTACCTATGTTTCACGTGGAACATTATTATTTTATTTCCCGGGAAATATTTATTTATACTTCTATCTATGTTTCACGTGGAACATTGTTTATTTTATTTCCCAGGAAATATTTATTTGTACTTCTACCTATGTTTCACGTGGAACATTATTATTTTATTTCCCAGGAAATATTTATTTGTACTTCTACCTATGTTTCACGTGGAACATAAAAAAGAGGAACTATTGTTCCTCTACCTGATTTTCAATTAGATTTTCATTTTCTAATTCTTCTTCTGTTGCATCCGCCTTATCAACAATTGTTGATGATGTTACTTTTTGATTATCTTTCAATGTTATCAATTTAACTCCTTGCGTTGATCTACCCATAGTTGATATTTTTGAAACATCTAACCTAATGACAACACCTTCATTAGTAGTTATTATCATGTCTTCAGTACCTTTTACTAATTTAAATGTTACTATATTACCATTCTTTTCTGTTATATTTAATGCTTTAACACCTTTACCACCACGATGTGTTAAACGATATTCATTAACATCAGTCTTCTTACCATAGCCATTTTCTGTTAATGTTAAGACTAATTCATCATTTTCAACAACACCAGCACCAACAACATGAGCATTTATCATTTCGATTCCACGAACACCACTAGTGTTTCTTCCCATTAATCTAACTTCATTTTCATCAAATCTAACCATTCTACCAGCTGATGATGCTATTATAATTTCATTATTACCATTTGTTTTTTCAACAGCAATTAACTCATCATCATCTTTCAAATTGATAGCTAACTTACCATTTTTTCTAATTGAATCAAATTCATTTAACTCAGTTCTCTTTGTTAATCCATTCTTTGTAAAGAATATTAAACTCTTAACATTTTCATCGTTAGAAGCAATTGGAATAACTGAAGTAATCTTCTCATCTTTTTCAATTGGTAATAGATTGATAATTGGAATTCCTTTAGATTGTCTGGAAAATTCTGGTATTTCATATCCTTTAATTCTATATACCTTTCCATAATTACTAAAGAACAATATATAGTCATGAGTTGAAGCATATGTCATCTTTTCAACAAAATCTTCTTCATTAGTATTCATACCTTTAATACCAACTCCACCACGATTTTGTGTACGATATGTACTTGTACTTACTCTCTTAATATAACCTTTATTTGTTAATGAAATTAATATGTTATCAACAGGTATTAATGATTCATCTTCAATATAATCAATTGCATTCATATCAATTTCAGTTTTTCTTTCATCTGCATACTTATCTTTAATTTCAAGGCATTCCTGTTTAATTATATCTAGAACTTTTTGAGGATCTGCAAGAATATCATTCAATTTTTTAATTAATTCTTCTAATTCTTTTAATTCTTCCTCAATCTTTTCTCTTTCTAATCCAGTTAATCTCCTTAACTTCATTTCTAAGATAGCATCACATTGTTCGCTAGTTAATCCAAATCTACTCATTAAATTAGATTTAGCATCTTCATCGCTCTTAGCTGCCTTAATAATCTTTATAACTTCATCAATATTATCAAGTGCTATCTTTAATCCTTCTAATATATGTGCCCTTTTCTCCGCTTTATCAAGATCAAATTTAGTTCTTCTAACAATTACATTTTTTTGATGTTCTAAATAATATCTAAATATTTCAGATAAACCTATAGTTAACGGTCTTCCATCTACTAGCATTAAGAAATTAATTCCGTAAGAAACTTGTAATTGTGTATGCTTATATAAGTTATTTAGCACTACTTTAGCATTAGCTTCTTTCTTTATATCAAGAACAATTCTTACTCCACCAAGTGAAGATTCATCATCAAGATTAGCAATTCCATCGATAATTTTATCTCTTACCAACTCTGCAATTCTTGTAATTAGATCCTTTTTATTTACTTGATAAGGAAGCTCAGTAATAACTATTTGAGTTTTATTATGGTTTTCCACAATATCTACTCTTGAACGAATAGTTATCGTTCCTTTTCCTGTTTCATATGCCTTTTTAATTCCAGAATTTCCCAATATTATACCACCAGTTGGAAAGTCTGGACCTTTTACAAAACGCATCAAATCAAGTATTTCAATATCAGGATTATCAATATATGCTACAAATCCATCAATTACTTCACCCAAATTATGTGGTGGAATATTTGTAGCCATACCAACTGCTATACCCATATTTCCATTTACTAAAATATTAGGAAATCTACTAGGTAATACTACTGGTTCTTTTCTTTGACCATCATAGTTATCCATGAAATCAACGGTTTCTTTATTTAAATCTCTAAGTAATTCCATTGAAATCTTAGAAAGTTTTGCTTCAGTATAACGAGAAGCTGCTGCACCATCACCATCAATATTACCGAAGTTACCATGGCCATCAACTAAAGGATGACGATATGTAAATGGTTGTGCCATTCTAACCATAGTATCATAAATAGCAGCATCACCATGTGGATGATAATGACCCATAACTGCTCCAACAGCATTTGCTGATTTTTGATATTTTTTATCAGGAGTCATTCCTTCTTCATATAAAGTATAAAGAATACGACGATGTACTGGTTTTAATCCATCTCTTACATCCGGTATCGCACGGGCAACTATAACACTCATTGAATAATCAAGGAAAGAGGTCTTCATTTCCCCTACTAAACCGACTGTAACTATTTTATCTTGTTCATCATTCATCTTAAAAACCTCCTATATATCAAGATTTAGAACATTCAAGGCATTTTCTTCTATAAATTTACGTCTTGGTTCTACTTCTTCACCCATTAAAAGTTGGAATGTTGAATCAGCTGCTATAGCATCATCCATCTCTACTTTTTTAAGAACTCTAGTACTAATATGCATTGTTGTTTCTCTTAATTCTTCAGCATCCATTTCTCCTAAACCTTTCATTCTACCTATTTCATATTTAGTATTAGGAGGTAATGTTGCTAAATATTTATCACGTTCTTCATCATCAAGAACATACTTAATTGTCTTACCATGCTTTATTGAATAAAGTGGTGGTTGAGCTGCATAAACATGTCCATTTTCTATTAATGGTTTAAAATATCTATAGAATAATGTTAATAATAATGTTCTAATATGTGCTCCATCGACATCAGCATCGGTCATTATTATTATTTTGTGATATCTTAGTTTTTCTAGATTAAATTCATCACCAATACCTGTACCAAAAGCTGTAATTATTGTTCTTATCTCTTCGTTAGATAATGCTCGATCAAGTCTTGCCTTTTCTACATTTAATATTTTTCCACGAATCGGTAAGATTGCTTGTGTTGCAGGATCTCTTCCATCTTTTGCAGTTCCTGCAGCACTATCACCCTCGACTATAAATACTTCAGAAATAGAAGCATCTTTACTAGAGCAATCAGTAAGTTTTCCCCATTGATTAGTTAACTCTAATCCACCTTTTCTTCTAGTCAATTCTCTAGCTTTTTTAGCAGCTAATCTAGCACGAGAAGCCATCATACCTTTTTCTATAATCATTTTTGCTTCATCAGGATTTTCCATTAAAAATCTTTCAAATCCATCTGCAAATATCTTATCAGCAATAGTTCTTACCTCGATATTTCCAAGTTTTGTCTTAGTTTGCCCTTCAAATTGAGGATTTGGATGTTTGCAAGAAATAATCATCGTTATTCCTTCTTTAACATCATCACCAGTTAAACTATCAGCTGAATTCTTTATAATATTCTTTTGAGTTGCATATTTATTTAAAACTCTTGTTAAAGCGCGTCTTACACCATCTTCATGTGTTCCACCCTCAGGAGTATTTATATTATTAACAAAGGAATATATTGAAGCATTATATGAATCATTATATTGAAGTGCAACTTCCACAATTACATTATCTTCTTTACCACGAATATCGATAATTGTTGGATTTAATGGATGTTGTGTCTCATTAAGCATTTTTACATACTCTGAAATACCACCTTCATAACAAAATTCATCAGATTTATCAGTTTCTCTTTCATCTATTAATTTAATTCTAACTCCCCTATTTAAAAATGCCATTTCTCTTAATCTTTGTTTTAAAATATCATATTTAAATACTGTAGTTTCTTCAAAAATGGTAGGATCTGGTAAAAATCTAACAGTTGTTCCTGTTCTTTTTGCGTCACATTCTCCTATTGTTTCAAGCTTTGTTCTATCTTTTCCACCATTACTATATTTTTGATAATATACTTTACCATCACGATAAACAGTTACTTCAAGCCACTTTGATAAAGCATTAACAACTGAAGCTCCAACACCATGTAGTCCACCAGATACTTTATATCCACCACCACCAAATTTACCACCAGCATGTAATACTGTATAAACTGTTTCTAGTGTTGATACTCCTGTTTTTGGATGTATATCAACTGGTATTCCACGACCATTATCTTTAACAGTTATTGAATTATCAACACCTACTGAAACTTCAATAGTATCACAATATCCTGCCAAAGATTCATCTATAGCATTATCTACTATTTCCCATACTAAATGATGAAGCCCTTTTTCTCCAGTCGTACCAATATACATACCTGGACGTTTTCTAACTGCTTCTAATCCTTCTAATACTTGTATTGAAGAGGCATCATATTTACCTTCTACTTTTTCTTCTAAATCATCCATTTTTTCTTCCTTCTTTCTTCGTTATATTGCCATCTTTTACCTTAAAAATACCAGCATTATCAACAATTTTTTGATTTATATTCTTTAAATCTGTTGTTGTAATAATATACTGTATATTTGATTTAATAAATTTAATAATATTATTTCTTTTCTTGATATCTATTTCACTGAAAACATCATCTAATAAAACAATAGGATATTCCTTTTTTATCTTTTTAAAAATATCTATTTCTGCCAATTTAAATGATAAAATTGCTATTCTTTGTTGTCCTTGAGAACCATATAATTTTAAATTCTTATCATCTAAATAAAAACTGAAATCATCACGATGTGATCCATACATGGTCATTCTATTCATTATGTCTTTTTCATAATTTTGCTTATAAAATGACATAATTTCTTCTAAACTTTTACCTATATAAGGAACACTTGTTTCATAAATAATATGTAAATTATCTTTATTAGTAATCTTTTTAAATATCTTTCCTATTTTTAAATTAACATCATTTATATAATCAACCCTATATTTCGTTATTTTAATTAAACGTTCTATTAATTTTTCTGTAATAATATCTAAATAATTATAATCATATTTACCATAATTATTTTTTAAATAATCATTACGTATTTTTAAAATTTTGTTGTACTCATTTAGTAAAATAACATAATCTCTATAAAGCTGACATAACTCTGTATTTAATAAATTTCGACGATATTGAGGAGATTTTTTTATTATTTCTAAATCATCTGGTGTAAACATTATTATATTGATATTAGAAATATAATTTGAAACTTTATCTACCTTTATATCATTTATTTTTAGATTCTTTTCTTTTTCTGTACATATTATTTCATATTTATTATTGTTATCTAACCACCCTACTACCTTAAAAAAATCTTTATTTTCTTTGATTATTTCAAATTCATTAATATTTCTATGTGACTTGGAAAGTGCTAAAGTATAAATACTTTCTAAAAAATTAGTTTTTCCTTGAGCATTATCTCCTACAAATAAATTTATATTTTCATTTAATGTTAACTCTAAATTTTCAATATTTCTAAAATTTTTTAATTGAATTTTAGTAATTTTCAATTTTAAGTATCAAAAATGCTCATAAAATCACCTTTTGCTTTTTTAGGTATTCCCATACTCACATCATAATTATATCATAAAAAAAGAGAAAAAACACTATTTTCTTAATTTTTTCTCTTTTTTAATACCATATTTAATCTAGTCGCACGCATTATCTGATTTTGGATAGATAAATAAGGTATATCTACTTCAATTTCTTTATTATTATCAAATACAATAATGGTTTTTCTATCTTTTTTTATGATTTCTTTTATATCTTTTAAACCTATCCAATAACAAGAATCTAACAGTGGTGATGAAGTTGGAAAAAAGATAATATCTCTAGATTCATCTATAACAACCGGAACTTTATAGCTACTACCTAAAATATTTTTTGATCCGGTTTGTCTACCTATCAATGAACTACCAAAATATTCACAACTTTCTTCCATGACTTGATAAACTTTTTTATCAACAATGAATTCATCATCTGTTTCATATATTTTAGTTTTCCCATCATCAGTTGGTACGATTGCTAAAGTACCATTATTAATCTCATAATTTTCCATGAATATCCCCCTTTCAACATATTTCATAATTTAAATTAATAAATTATGTTCACTAATATATCAAAAGATATTGTCGATATTTGATGGATTATGTCGATTTATTAATAAGTTCTTGTTGGAGATATTAACTGTAATAAATTATCATTATTTTCTTCTTTTAATATTATAGGTCTTATTTCATCAATAAAGAATAATTTAACATTCTCTGTATCAATAGTTTTTAAAGAATCTAACATAAATTTACTATTAAATGATATTTTTATTTTTTCGCTACAATCAATTACATATGTTTCCTCTACTTTTCCTATTTCTAAAGACATAGATGTAATTTTCATATCTTTTTTATTAATTTCAAGGGTAACAATATTATTATCACGATCATTATTTAAGATACTTGCTCTATCAATCATTCCATAAAAATCATATTTATTAATTGTTACAACAAAGTTAGAATTTTCACTAATTAATTTGGAAATACTTGGATATTCACCTGCTGTTCCACTTATAATTCTTGATTGGAATATAATTTCATCAAATTTAAAGATAACTTTGTTACTAAAAATATGAATTTCAACATTGCCTTCACTATCAGTTACAAGTTTCATAAGTTCTAATAAATTTTTATTAGGTATAACTACTTCTATATTCTTATATTTATTATCTAATTCTAACTTAATATATGCTAAACGATAAGAATCAGTAGCGGCACATTCTAATATATTATCATTAATTTTAAAATCAATCCCGGTTAACATAATTCTAGATTCATCATTTGATGCTGCATAAGATGTTTTATTTATTAACATTTTGAAATTTTCTTTGCTTATTACAATAGGATCAGTTGTTAAATCTAAATTAATAACAGGATATTCTTTAACATTTATACCGTTTAAATTAAATTCACTATTTGAATTATATATTAATATCTTATTACCATCGATAACTTCAATATCTATATATTCACTATTCATTTTTCTTACTATATCTAATATATATCTTCCTTTAATAACAATACTACCTACTTTATCTACTGTTAAGTTTTCTTTATCAACTTCTATATATGTTTCTATAGTAATATCATTATCAGATGCTGTTAAGATTAATCTTTCCTTTGTTAATTCAAATTTTATTCCTGTTAAGATTGGAATAATGTTTTTTGATGAAATAGCTTTGCTAACATCATTTAGTTTTTCTTGTAACACGTTTTTTTTGATTTTAAATTTCATTTTTGATTCCTTCTTTCTTATTTTTTTCTATTTTTATTTTATTATTATTTTTACTGTTGAAATGTTCAAAAATTTAGTTTTTCTTTAAATTTTAAGTAATTTTTTTAAAAATTATTAACATTTTATGAACATTATCAACAATTTTTGCACTTATTGTAACAATTTTTCAATTTCATTAATTGAATCTTTTAATGCTTTATTATTGTTTATTTCTTGTTCAATCTTTGTACATGAATGCATAACTGTTGTATGATTTTTACCACCAAATTCTATACCAATTCTTGGAAATGATTCATTAGTAAGTTTTCGACATAAATACATTGCAACTTGTCTTGGAATAGCTATATTATTGCTCTTTTTCTTTGATTTTATATCTTCAAATGATATTTTATAGACATCTGCTACTACTTTTTGTATTTTTCTTATACTATTATGATCATTAGCATCTACTACATTCTTCTTGACTTGATCTTTCAAAGCCTCTTTACAAACATCTAAGGTTATTTCTTTATATCCCATAATGGTAGAATATGCAATTAAGGTTGTTAAAGCACCTTCTAATTGTCTTACATCATTACCAGAATGTGATGCCATATAATTTATAACCTCATCAGGTATTTCACGATTAATTCTCTCACCTTTTATCTTTTTCTTTATTATATTTATCTTTAAATTTAAATCAGGTGGATCAATATTAACCTTTAATCCCCAATAAAATCTAGTTCTTAATCTATCTTCTAGAAGTTTTAAATCTTCTGGAGAACGATCTGATGAAATAATTATTTGCTTATTATTATTATATAAATTATTAAAAGTATGGAAGAATTCTTGTTGTGTCTTACTAGCATTACCTAAAAATTGAATGTCATCTACTATTAATACATCAATATTACGGTATTTATTTTTAAAATAATTTATATAATCAATATTATTATCATGTTCTCTTCTCGAAAGTCCTGTAAAATCTTCCATAAATTGATCGCAAGTAACATATAAAACTTTCTTTTTCTGTACATCTTCAATGTAATTACCAATAGCATGCATTAAATGAGTTTTTCCTAATCCACTATTTCCATATATAAACAAAGGATTATAAATGTATCCAGGATTTTCAGCAACTGCTAATGCTGCAGCTTGTGCAAAAGTATTAGAATCCCCTACTACAAAATTATCAAAAGTATAATGTTTTATTAAATTTGATTCAAATTCATAGTTATTATCCTCATTATCAACATCTAATGTTTCTATTTTTTCTTCATTTTGTACATCTTCACGTAATATAAAATTAATATCATCTACTTTATTATCACTTATACTATTATATACTGATAATATTTGATCACGATAATTAGTCTCTAAATGATTTTTATACAATGGATGTGGAATAAGTAATCTTACCTTATTGTCTTTCACATCCACAAATTCAATATTTTTAAACCAAGTGTTAAAAGATACAGAAGACATATCTTTTTCTAAAAAATTTAAAGTTTTTTCCCATATATCTCTATAATTCATTTTTATCCCCACCTGATTTTTAAGATTTTCTAATTTCATTGTAATATAATAAATTGAAAAAAGAAATAGTTATTTTTTTATCCACAAGTTATGAACATACTTATCCACAAGTTATGAACAGAAAAACCCTTATTAACTAACTATTATAATTAGTTATGAACAAATTTCAAAATATTTTTTAAACAAATTGTTAATATTTTTAAACATATACTTGTTAATATTGTGTAAAAGTTAATAAAAGGTTATAATATAAATGAGTTTTTTGTTCATAAATTTAAACAGGAGGATTTTATGAAAATATATAATACCCTAACAAAAAAAATAGAAGAATTAGTACCAATTAAGGAAAAAGAAATAAGAATGTATACCTGTGGACCTACTGTGTATAATTATGCTCATATTGGAAATTTAAGAACATATGTTTCAGAGGATATTTTAGAAAAAAGTCTAAAATTTCTTGGCTATAATGTCATTCGTGCAATGAATATAACAGATGTAGGACATCTAGTAGGTGATGGTGATACAGGTGAAGATAAATTATCAAAAGCAGCTAAGCAAGAAAAAAAATCTGTGTTAGAGATAGCAGAGTTTTATACAAATCAATTTTTTGAAGATTTTAAAAAATTAAATATAGATAAGCCAAAAATCATATCAAAAGCCACAGATAATATTGACGAATATATAAAAATAATTAGTAATTTACTAGAAAAAGGTTATGCTTATATAAGTAATGGAAATGTTTATTTTGATACTAGTAAATATGATAAATATTATGAATTATCAGGACGAAATAAAGATGATATGAAAGTAGCATCAAGAGACGAAATAGAAGAAGATAAAAATAAAAGAAATCCTTTTGATTTCGGACTTTGGTTTACAAATTCTAAATTCAATGATCAAGAATTAAAATGGGATTCACCATGGGGAATAGGTTATCCTGGATGGCATATAGAGTGTAGTGGAATTGCAATTAAATATTTAGGAGAATATTTAGATATTCATTGCGGGGCAGAAGATGCTATTTTTCCACATCACACTAATGAAATAGCTCAAAGTGAATGCTATTTAGGTCATAAATGGTGTAATTATTGGATTCATTTAGGATTTCTAATTGATACAAATGGTAAAATGTCTAAATCAAGTGGAGAATTTTTAACTTTATCATTATTAGAAAGTAAAGGTTATAATCCATTAAGTTATCGCTATTTTTGCCTAAATTCTCATTATCATAAACAATTAGAATTTAATTATAATTCTCTAGATATAGCCCAAAATGCTTATTTTAAATTAAAAAATAGAGTTCAAAATCTTAAAAATGAAGGAGAATTAGATCAAAAAGTATATGATGAGTACATTTTAAAATTTAAAAATGCTATAGAAAATGACTTAAATACATCACTTATGATTACAAACACTTATGATATTTTAAAAGAAAATACTAGTGATAACACTAAGATAGCAGTTATTAAAGAATATGAAAAAGTATTATCATTAGATTTATTTAAAGAAGAAAAAGTAGATGTAGATGATGAAATAATAAAGAAAATAGAAGAAAGAACTAAAGCAAAACAAGAAAAAAATTATGCTTTAGCAGACGAAATTAGAAAAGAATTAGAAGAAAAAGGAATAAGATTAATAGATACTAAAGAAGGTACTAAATTTGAAAGGATATGATTAAATTGGATTATACAATATTAATTTTAATTGGAGTACTAATTTCAGGATTATCTCAAGCATTTATAAGTATTACATATTCAAAATATAAAAAAATTAACAATAAAAAGTTAATATCAGGTTCTGAAACTGCAAGAAAAATATTAAAAGCAAATGGATTAGATAAGATTTATGTTGTAGAGACACAAGGATATTTAACAGATCATTATGATCCAAAGGCCAAAGTAATAAGGTTATCAAAAGATATTTATAATGGAGAAACACTAGCCGCAGCAAGTGTAGCAGCACATGAAGTAGGTCATGCTATTCAAGATAAAGAAAATTATAAATTTATGAAAGTAAGATCATCTTTAGTACCATTAACTAACATAGGTAGTAAATTTGGATATTTAGTAATAATAGCAGGTATTTTAATGAATATAATGGGTCTTGTATACTTAGGATTAATCTTATTTGGTAGTATTCTCTTATTTCAATTAGTAACATTACCAGTTGAATTTAATGCTTCAAATAGAGCAAAGAAAAATTTAGAAAAATTAGGTATATTAACTAATAGTGAATTAAAAAGTGCCTCTAAAGTATTAGGAGCAGCGGCATTTACATATGTAGCGTCATTTATAACAACATTAATAGAAATGATGAGATTTGTGTTAGTAGCGAATAATAGGAGAAGATAATGAATATTAATACTATTAATTTAAAAGTATTAGCATATTTAGGAGATAGTGTTTATGAAAATTTAGTTCGTGAATACCTAATTTCAAGAAAAATTAATAATGTAAATGAATTACAAAAATTATCATTGAACTATGTTAGTGCAAAATCACAAGCAAAGATACTAGAAGAATTACAAAGTATTAATTATTTTAAACAAGATGAAGAAGAAATTATTAAAAGAGCACGAAATACTAAAACAACATCACATTCTAAGGCTTGTGATATATTAACTTATAAGCATGCAACAGCGTTAGAAGCACTATTTGGATACTTAAAAATGTTAAATAAGTTAGATAGAATAGAAGAAATATTTAAAAAAATTGAGGAGATTACAAATGTTAGTATCTAGTAAAAATGTTGCCAAAGAAGTATTAAAAAATGAAAAAAATATCAAAAAAGTATATTTAATAGATGATTTTAATGATGAAGAAATATTTTTAATGCTAAAAAAATCAAATATTAAACCCCAATATTTAGACAAAAGGAAGTTTTATGAACTTGCAGATAAAAAAGCTCAAGGTATAATTATAGACATATCTGATTACAAATATTGTGATTTGGAAGATATTATTAAACAAGATGGTTTCATAATTATTCTTGATCATTTAGAAGATCCACATAATTTTGGAGCAATAATAAGAACATGTGAGGCAGCAAGTGTAGATGGGATTATTATTCCTAAGGATAGAAGTGTCGAAGTTAATAGCACAGTTATGAAAACAAGTGTAGGTGCTTTAAATAATATTAAAATTGCCCAAGTAAATAATCTAAATCAAGCAATTGAAAAATTAAAAAAAGAAGGTTATTGGATAGTAGGAACTGATATGGATGGGGAAGAATATACAAAAATAGATTATCATGGTAATATCTGTTTGATAATAGGCAGTGAAGGTAATGGAATGAGCAAATTAGTAAAAGAAAATTGTGATTTTATAGCCAAAATTCCAATGTTTGGAGAGATAAATAGTCTAAATGCATCTGTCGCAACAGGAATAATGATTTATGAGGCGGTAAGACAGAGAAAAAGTTAGGAGCTTATATGGCCTATAAAAACTATAATGATTATGAATTAATGTATTTAATAAGTGAAAATAATGAGGATGCTTATCAAACAATATTTGAAAAGTATGAACCATTAATATTTAAAGAAGCTGTTAAATACTTTTTTTTGGCAAAAGATTTAGGAATAAGCAGAGAAGATATTATAGAAGAGGGTAAAATAGGATTATATAAAGCAATCAAAAACTATAATGATGATGTTGAATTTTATACTTTTGCTTATTTGTGTATTAAAAGAAATATTCAAAAACTATTAGCAAAATGTGAAACCAATAAACAAAAATCATTGAATGATGCTATTAGTATTAATGAATCAAATGATAATATAATAAATAAAAAACTAGATGGAATGGATCTATTACAAATTTTAATTGATAGAGAGTTCGAAACAAAAATTATAAAATTTAAAAATCAATTGCAAGAAATAGAAGCAAATATTTTTGAATTGAAATATAATGGATTTTCCTATAAAGAAATAGGAATATTGATGCATTTAACAAAAAAAGAAGTAGATAATAAACTGTTAAGTATTAGGAAGAAATTAAAAAAATATTTAAAAGAAATAAAATAGATGATATAATTTAATAAAATAAAGGTAGTGTTTTTATGGAAATAATAGATAATAATATTGTTACACTTAATGAATACATAAAAATGGGAAAAGCCAAAAGTTTTTTAAAGTTGATGAAAACTGTTGATAAAGCATTGATAGAAGAGCATGAAAAAGGATTAGCAATAGTCAACATCAATTTAGATCAAATATCTATAGATATTGCTAGCGGTAAAATAATTTTTCCAACTATAAACAAATTTGATCCGCTTGATAAGACAATAGCAGGATATAAAACGGGTGTTTCAATTAATACTGATCGTAAATCATCATTTGAACATAATGAAAATTCATTAGCACTTATGATATTGGGGTGGTATGTTAATCCTGATCATTCATCGATAGAAAGTGATATGGTGGCAGTTGAACACTATCAAGAATTTCAAAATAAAATACCAAGATGGATAAATAAATATTTTATAGACAGATTTAAAAGAATGAGTGATATAAAGTTTTGTGAATATTATGATGAAAATTTTGTGAATAGAATTAATGAAGATATGGATTATCTACAATTAACAAAAGAAGATAGAAAGAAAATGAATCAAAATATAATAACATCTGTCAATTTTAACATAAAAAGATTACTATTCTCAGCAAGAATAACAAGAGATGATTTATTTAATTTTTATGAACAATTTGCTATAGATAATTATGAAAAAAATTTTGGTACAAGAGAAAAAGAAGATAATATGACAACAGGTGGGAAGGAATCAAATTTAACAAAAACACTATACAAACCAGGAACAGAGCGAGAATATATGGATGATCCAATTAATTATCATGTTGAAAATCTTAATCAAAATAATAAACAAACAGCCTATGCAACAGTTTTGGCATTAGCGTTGATTGGATGCCTAAGTTTATTAGTATCAGTAGTTAGTTTTATTATATTTTCTAAATTATTTTAGAAAATATTTTTTCTATGAGGGGAGTTTATATGAGAAAAAAAGTAATAGTATTTGGTGGAGGCCATGGAGCTAATTATTTTCTAAAAGGATTAAAAGAATTTCCTTTAGATATAGTAGCAGTAATATCAGTATCAGATAATGGTCGTTCAACCGGAAAATTAAGAAATGAATTTAATATGCCTGCAATGGGTGATATTAGAAATGTAATAGTAAGTTTATCTAATATTGATGATGATTTAAAAGAATCATTACAATATAGATTTCATACCAATAGTGATTTAAATGGTCATCCATTGGGTAATTTAATACTAGCTTCAATGTATCAAAACACAGGAAGTTTCAAAAAAAGTATTGAAATGTTTTCAACACTTGTTAATTTAAAACATAAAGTTTTACCATTATCAGAAGATTATCTAACATTGATGGGAGAAACTATAGATGGAGACATTGTAGAAGGAGAATGTAATTTACCATTAATAAATAAAAAATATAAAAGAATATTTTATAAAGAAGATCCAACGGTTTTACAAGAAGTCTTAGAAGAAATAAAGAAAGCAGATGCTATAATTTTTAGTATGGGAAGTTTATATACTAGTATTATTCCTCATCTATTATGTCCACAAATCCGTGAGGCTTTAAAAAATACTAAAAAAGAAAAAATATATATTTGTAATGCCGTTACTCAACCAGGAGAAACAGATGAATATAGCGTCAGCGATCATGTAAAAGAGTTGAATAAGTACTTAAAATATAGTAAAATAGATGCCGTTGTAGCAGCAAATACAAAAATAAGTGAAAAAATAGTGAAAAAATATAGCAACGAAGAGCAAAAAAGTCTTGTTAAAATAGATAAAAAGAATCTAGACAAAATAGGATGTAAACTTATAAAGAGTGATATGCTTTATATTGATGAAGATAATTATATAAGACATGATAGTATTAAACTGGCAACAACTATATTTTCTTATTTAATGAGGTGATAAAATGGCCTTTACAACTGATATAAAAGATGAAATATGTGGATTAAAAAAGAATAACATTGAAAATATTTCAGAATTATCAGCATTTGTTAGAAATAATGGAATAATAAAAGATAATAAATTAGTAATAACAACAGAAAATTCTAAAGTTGCAAGAAGAGTATATAGTTTATTTAAAGAAATATATGATATATCTTGTAACGTAGATACAATAAAAAAGACAAATTTGAATAAAAGAAGATGCTATACAATAACAATTGATGACAATGCCAAAGAAGTTTTAAAAAAATTAAATATTGATAATTTATCATCTCCGGTAGAAGATTATTTAATAGATTCAGAAGAAGAAAAAAGAGCATATTTAAGAGGAGTTTTTTTAGCAACAGGAAGTATTAATAATCCTCAGACATCAAGTTATCACTTAGAAATGTTTATTAAAGCAAAAAAAGAGGCAGAAAAAATAATAGAAATATTAAAATATTTCTATATAGATGGAAAAATATTAAAAAGATCAAAAGAATATATGATATATGTGAAAAAATCTGAAAAAATAGCAGATTTTCTAAGAGTAATAGAGGCAAATAGAGCAGTATTATTTTTTGAAGATATAAGAATATATCGTGATCATAAAAATATGACAAATAGACTCAATAATTGTGAACAAGCTAATGTTGAAAAAACAATTAAATCATGTAATAATCAAATAAAAGATATAGAAAAAATATTAAGAGTGTATCCAGAAAATGCTATTGATGAAAAATTAAAACTAGTAATGGATTACCGCATGAAATATAAAGAAGTCTCCTTATCAGAACTTAGTAATATCATTTATCAAGAGACTGGAGAAGATATAACAAAATCAGGAATTAATCATCGATTTAGAAAAATAAAAGAAATGGCAGAAAAAATAAAATAAAAAAAGGCGAATATAAAAGCCTTTTTTTATTGAAAAAATTTAAATAATATAGTAATATAAAATTATATCATACGATAGAAGGATACGGTGTTACTTATGAATAAGAAAAGTGTAAAAAGTGTCAAGAAAAAGGCTACAAAAGCACCAACAAAGAAGAATACAAAGGCCAAGGCAACAAAAAAGAATACAAAATTAAAATCACAGCCAATAGCAAAAAAGAAAACGACTACAAAGAAAGGATTTACCCTAATAGAACTAATACTAGTAATAGTAATAGTAGGTGTATTAGGTTTATTAATAGTACCAAGAATATCAAATTTAATATCAAGTGGTAAAAATACATATTACACAACCATAGAAAAAGAAATGGTATTATTAGCAAAAGATTATTATTCAGATCAAATAAAAGAGTTGCCTCTTACTAATACTAGTAAAGAACTACCTCTAGGTAAGTTACTTTATAATAACTATATAAAAGAAATGATTAAAGATGCCAATAAAATGCCATGTAACAGTTCTTTTATAGTAGTAAAAAGTAAAGGTAATAAGAAGTATGAGTATGAGGCATGTTTATATTGTGATGACTACGAAACACAAAGTGAGACGTGTAAAGAACATATTATTGGTTCAATAATTGAAATGCAAACATTAGTAAAAAATCATCAAGTATTAACACCAATAACAAATGAAGAGATAGATACTATAAAAAGAGATTTAATAAGTAAATATAGTCATATAAATAATACAATAGGCTTAAATGATATAGTAATAGACTTAAGTAAGGTAAATGCAAACAAATTAGGTAAATATCCGTTTGTCTATACAATTCCTAAAGCAGATATATATAAATATGAAGGGGTAATAATAGTAAAAGATTTAATACCACCAACAATAACAGGAGATACTGTTTATATAACAAAAGGTGGAGTAGCAGATATATGGAAATATATAACAGTAAGTGACAATTATTATAGTACAAGTGATATTACAAAAAGATATGAAGAGATAGATACAGTAGACATCAATACACCAGGAAATTATAGAATAAAAATAACAGCAACAGATAAAGAAGGGAATAAAACAGAAAAAGAAATAACATTAAAAGTAATAGAAAGAATAACATCATTTAGTCCTGAAGAAGCTGATTGGACGAAAAATAATATAACAACAACAATTAATATTTTAAATGTAAGTGGACTAGAAGTAGCAAGTTGGACATATAGAACAGGATTATTAGGTGAAACAACAACTTGGGGAAATAAAATAACAGGAAGCGGAACATCAAAAGAAGTAACTTTAAGTTCAACAGGAATAAATATAATAGAAGTAGAAATAACATATACAGATGGAACAGTCTTTGTACAACAAAGTGGACAATATAAGATAGATAAAGATAATCCAACATGTGGAGGAATATCAGGAAGTGATACAACATGGACAAACGAATCAAGAACAGTATCAATAGGATGTACAGATAATTTAAGTGGATGTGAACATACAAGTTATAGTAAGGAATACACATCAACAAAGAAAACAGACAGTATAACAATCAAAGATAAAGTTGGAAATGAGACAATATGTCCAGTAGATGTATATGTAGATAAAACAAAGCCAACATGTGGAACAATAACAACAGTACCAGCAGGAGCAAGTAATACAAGTTGGGTAAGTGGGCAAAGACAAATAAATGTAGGATGTAATGATAGTGATAGTTTATGTGTAACATCAACATATACAAAGACATATACAGAATCACAAACAACAGGAGAAATAACAATAAAAGATAATGCTAACAATGAAGAAAGATGTACAGTAGGAATATATTTAGATACAGATACACCAACAAAACCAACAGTATCAGGAAGTGTAGCAAATAATACAGAAGGATATACTAACACGATAACAATAAGTGGAGGAACATCAACATCAGGGATAAAAGGATATGAATACTGTGAAATGACAAGTAATACAACATCAGGATGTGTATGGAAGAATTATACCGGTTCAATAACATATAACACAATGGGTACAACATATTTCTTTGCAAGAGCCATAAATAAAGCAGACACCAAAGGAGAAATAACAAATGCTTATATAATAAAGATAATAAAAGATTATGTAGTACATTATTATCAAGGAAATGGAACAAGTACAGCAGGAAGCACGGAATTAGGAACATCAACATGTACATTTGGTAAGAGTTGTACACTAACTACATATGCTAACTTAGGTGG
>Ga0247611_10000330_pt1 | contig 97772 bp, 79 predicted proteins | sample 177DNAGHGhighgp2_FD_192422 | JGI IMG/M metagenome (GOLD analysis project Ga0247611, IMG submission 192422) | Sheep rumen microbial communities from Palmerston North, Manawatu-Wanganui, New Zealand - 1770 DNA GHGhigh gp2 | ecosystem: Host-associated > Mammals > Digestive system > Stomach > Rumen...
TTACGGCATGCAAGTTCGACTCTTGTCCTGGGCACTGATTCCAAGCCCCGATGGCGGAATTGGTAGACGCGTACGTTTCAGGTGCGTATATCGAGAGGTGTGCAGGTTCGACTCCTGTTCGGGGCACCCTAAACATAGAAACCCTAATTGATTATCAATCAGTTAGGGTTTTTCTTTTGCAAAACTTTCCTACTTTTGTTCCTACTTTTTCAAGGGTCAAAAAAGCACCTTCAAATCTGGCTGATTCAAAGGTGCAGTGACAATTCAATTTCCTATGGCGGAAATCTGCTGCAAAGATAACACTTTCTCAGATTCTTGCAATCATCATCCATTCTTTTTTGAGTTGGGCACCGCTTGACTGGCTGACGAAGGCTGCGGCCAGAAAGCTAATATAAAAAGGTGTGAGCCGACCCCGCAGTCTTTGGCAGACAGGCAACTCTCCGAATCTTTACAATTGCCAGAACAAAACGACAACGATAGAGCGGGGGAGTGCAACCCAGTATTTAGCCGAGGGCTGACAAAGGTTGCGGCTAATAAGCTTCCTAAAAGATGCGAAATCTGACCTCCGCAACCTTTGGCAGACATCGGATTAACAATAACACTACAACTGAACGAGAGGGCGTATTTCGCACCCTACGACAAAAAAGAAAGGCACCCATCAGGATGCCTTCGTGATTGCTGCCGTTGTCTGTTCGTAGGGCGTTACGCCTTGTTGATTTTGCGACCGACCTTTTCGGCTCTTGTCTTGATGATGAACGAGCCGAAGCCACGGAGATAGACATTCTCACCCTTGGCGGCATAAGTGAGGTAGAAGCGAACGGCATCGCCGACTTCTGCCCAACTGCCAACAGGAACGGACACACCCATAGACGGATCGGTTTCTTCGGTGTTGAAGATGCCGATTTTTTTCTGGGTGAGGTTGTAGGCCACGACGATGAAGTTGGCTTCGGCTGGCTTGCCGATCTGCTCTGCTGCGGCAGGTTCAGCGTAGAAGTCCTTCACATCGTTGGTGAGAGTGACCACGCTTTCGAGCATAGGTGATTCGATGCGCTCACCGCTGCCGATGCCTTCCATCAGGGAGAGGTCAACCGTCTTGACATCATCCACAATGGCGGCGGCAGCTGCCAATTGATGGACAAGCATGTTGCGACGGGTTCTGCCACTGGTGACGGATGGATAGAGCGAGGCAAGCTGCTCAGTGGTCAACTGCCCAGCAAGCCCCTGAATCTCTCTGAAGTAGTTGCGCTGCGCCATCTGTGCAGCGGTCTTGGGGTCTTTCTGCGATTGTGGAAGGCCTTTCATGTAGGCGATGCCATTCCACGAGGCACCAATAACGGTACCGACTTTGCCTTTGAATCCGCCTAAGATTCCTTGCTTTATTTTACCCATGGTTGTAGAGTATTTAGGTTAGTATTACGGTTGCTTATTTTGTATAGTTGGTAGGGACTTGGTAGGGAGCGGGTCAGTACCTGATTCGGGTTGTTTTTCCACTCCCATGTCTTTTTTCTTTTTGGGTGGCCGAGCGGGTCGATTGATGACACCCAAGGTGCCGATACCGACACGTGAACGGTTTTGGCTGGTGACAAACATAAATCCTGAGAACTCGTCGCGGGGATTGCCGTAAGGCTTCACATTGACTTCGAAGGATTGTTTGCCTGTGCTTTTCAGCGTCACTGGAGAAGCGATGAGAAACAGCTTCTGCTGCGTGATGTTGGCAACCAAGATGACAGGATAGTCGTCTGGGTGCTGGTCGCGGTAGTAGGTCACGGCCTCCCAAGAGATTTGGAGGTCGGAACGATTGGCATTGACCGTGACCGCCGGAAGGTCGGTCGTCGGGGAATTGCCGAGAGTGGTCAGGCTGTCGAGGTCGACGGTTCTGGTCTTGTCGATGACAGCCGCATAGGAAGCCAATTGCTGGACGAGCAGATTTCTGCGAGTCATGCCCTTGGGCTTCTTCGGATAGATGAATTCCAAATCCTCTTTGGAGAGGGACATCGAGAGAGTGACCAACTCCTTGAAATAGCCCTGCTGCATTTTCTGGTTGCCTGACCTACTCTTCTTGTAGGATTGAGGCAAGCCTTTCATGTAGAAGATGCCATTCCAGTAGGAGCCGACCACAGTGCCGACCTTGCCACTAAATCCACCAAGTATGCCCTGTTTTATTTTGCCCATTGCGTTTCGATTTTGGTGTTTTCAAAAAAAGCCGCCCGATAGGACGGCTTTTCAACGTTCAACCCGATAAGCGATTAGTCGCGCTTCTTGGGTTTGGCAGGACGCTTGGTGACGGCCATAGTGCCAAAACCAACGAGAGCAATCTTGGAGCCAGTGGCGAGCATGAAGCCGCTGAAAGTGTCTTCGGCTTCGCCGTAGGCGGCCAGACCGACATTGAACGACTGGGTACCAGTCGTGCCGATGGTGGCGGTGGAAGGCACCAGATAGACTTTCTTCTTGGTGACATTGGCCACGAAGATAACGGGGTACTCCTCGCCGTGCTCAGCACGGAAGGCGTTGGCACCCTCCCAAGAGATGGTCAGGTTTTCGCCAGCTGCGGCGATGGTGACCTCTGGCAGGTCATCCGTCGGCGCGTTGCCGAGGGAGTTGATGTTGCCCAAGTCGACGCTCTTGGTGTCGCCATCGACGGTGGCGACAGCGGTGAGCTGCTTGACGAGGACATTGTGACGGGTCATGCCGCTGATGGCCTCAGGGAACAAGAATTTCATCTGTTCGTCCGAGAACTGGGCGGCGATGTCCAGCACTTCCCTGAAGAAGCCGCGTTGCTTGGTCTGTGCTGCGGTCTTCGGGTTCTTGTGGGACTGGGCGAGGCCACGCATGTAGCTGATGCCGTTCCACGATGCACCGATGACGGTGCCGACCTTACCTCTGAATCCTCCGAGGATTCCTTGCTTAATCTTTCCCATAGTTCTTATCTTTTTAGGGGTTAGTAAATTTGGTTAGCTATCTGTTTCGCAAATGTATAATCTTTTTATTTACAGCAGGTTATACTGGTATTGCTTGCATTCTTTTGCGCTGGTTTGCGTAGTTTGAGGCGAAAAAAAACATTACTACACTCAAAAGAAATGAGAAGATTGCGCCTAAGGTCGTCAACGAGGTGGTTAAAAAAGCAAGTGCCCTAACGGCAAACGGAGACCCGCGATAGAGGGGCGTAGTTTATTTAGGGGCTTGGCTTTTTTAAGCACCGTACTCAAAAGGGTGACTATCGTCCGAAAAACAGTGTTGGTTATCCGTTCGTTCCTTTACACTTGATTATTTGTTGAAGAAACTTTGTTTGTAATTCTACTGAATTATGTATCTTTGCCCTCGGTTTACATTAACGGTGAACTATTTTTATTGGAAATACGAAGCGTTATGCTCTACTTGCTGATAGAAACGTGAGAAATTTCTAAAAGTTGCAAGGTTGGTATGACGGTTCGCGCATGTTTACAGCGTGGACTGATTCATCCATTTTTGCAGCTTGGGTTTCTCACGACCTCTATCAGCGAAGTGGCATAGTCAGTGCCACGCTTCTTTTAGGTATGACTCTTTTCATTGGTGCTGGTGAAAGGACAAAAGTTGCGCCCGATGACGTATTAGGGTATATGTCGATGAAGAAAGGCATTTTCATGGTGATTTTATTGCTCGTCACCATGAGCGTACACTCTCAAAACGTAGAGCAATCACTTGAGGCATACGGAGGAATAAGCATTGACAGTTACTCCAAGTACTCATTCGGAACATCCTACGAAATAGGTGGAACCTGGAATGACAGGTTTCATCTCGGAGGAGGTGCTGGATTCAGGTATACCGAGGCATTGTACTATACCTCATCTCTGACACATGATAAATCCTACGACGGGAAGTTCCTTATTCCTGTATTTGCCAGAGTCTCGGTAAATCTAACAAAAGAAGGCGTGAAGCCTTTTCTCCGTTGCGATTTAGGATACACTTTCGATGTGGGGCAGAACAAAAACAAAAACACCGAAGGTCTCTTTTTCCATCCAGCAGTAGGAGTCGATATTTCGACAAGCGGAAAGAGTTCCTTGTATTTTGCATTGGGATTGAATGTCCAGCACACTCATTACCAACACTTCGGTGTGCCAACTGAAACTGTGGTTGGATATACAAGCAATCTAATACTATCCATCGGAATGAAATTCTAAAACCAATCATCACAATGAGACAGAGATTAATTTTCGCGTTAGTTGCAGTAAGTATGGTTTTCATACTTTCATCCTGCACAAAAGAAGGAAATGGGAGCCAAAGTGCAAACAGGAATTATTCCGTTACCTATAATGGCCACTACAATTCCGCCACCATCAACATTTTCGAGTATGACGGAAACGGCGATCCCATATATCATGTAGGTGGAAAATTCTACCAAGGCAAGACGAAGGAATATACTGCCCAAAGCTCCACCACCAAGATAAAAATACATGTGGAATTGCCTTTCGACATCGGATGGGTTCCGACAGCATACTCAATTTCAAATAGCCCTATAAATGTTGTCATTGATGACAACACAAGGTTAGGAGGTGAACCTTATTAAAAAGAGCCGTCGAAAGACGGCTTTTTTTATGTAACAGCAAAACTTTGCCGAGTGACACCTTCCCGAACTCTCTACCTAGGGTGGTGGTGGGGACGATGGAGGTATTGAGCGAAGCGTTAGCGGAGCGACCATTTACGAATACTCAACTTAGGGTGGTAGGTGGGGTAAGTGGTGGCACTTAGGAGCGAAGCGACTGCCCTTCTTTCCGAATTGTCAAAATAGGGTGGTTGGAGGGGTACGAGGTGGTACAGGAGCGGAGTTTACGAAGCGACTGTGCTTTCCAAATGTTCTACTTAGGGTGGTAGGTGGGGCTTGATGGTGGTTGCCTGAGCGAAGCTTTAGCGGAGCGACCTGTTCCAAATTCTGGGGTGGTGGTCGGGGGTGACGGTGGCACGGATGTGCGTTAGGTCAGCAGGTAAGGGGGAAAAGCGCCTGCGGCTAAGGGGCGGTGACACTCACGCAAGAATGAGAAAACCGAGCCTAAAAGACAAACGAGAGTGGGATACCCTGCGCCCCGTTCGCGCCAGCGCGGCCGACCCGCCCGACAGGAGTCCGCGCACGGTTTCAATCCGAAGCGGCGGCGGGCGTGCCTTTTGCGGCGGCGACCCCGAAGAGGCAGGCACCAGTATAGCCATTGCGGGATGGGGTGGCAACGATGAGGGGGCGAAACAAGTTGCGCTTTAGCGCTCCACAAAGGAAACCGCCGGGCGGACGCGCAAGCAGGGGCGCAAAACAAAAGGGGCGCGGCGACCCCCGCTAATAAGTTGCGAGGTACGAGAACCGCTTGGGGGTTCGGGGGGCGACAAGAAAGCCCCGAGCGAGCAAGGAGCCACGAAAGCGGTTGGCCTTGGAGCCGCTGACGCTCGTCTGGAGCCGCGCCAGCGAAGAGCAGCGGAGCGAGTGTCGCGGGACAGACGAAGGAAGCGGCGGTGTTGCGCAAGGGCGACAACAGAAAAAAGCGCACGTCAGCTCAGCATTTTTTTCTATTGCCGCTCGTTATACCCTTGCGCACACCAAGGCAACCGCAAGAAGCGGCGACGCAGGGAACACCGATTTCCCCCTCCTGCTGAATTGGGTAGGTTGTGTGTTGGGATGATGTGTCGTTTTTTACGTTTGTTTCGTTCTATCGTACTTACGTCATACGTGCTTACGACACTATTTCAACCACTTACGGTATTTTATCCAGACACGGAGCCAGATGCGGGCGATGGAGTCGATGGCATCACCAAATATCATCTTGCTGTATTTGTCGAAGTTCTGACCCCATTCGGTCTGCTCCATGAACTCTTGCATGGGCTGTGTGTTCTGGAAGGTCTCAGGAATGAGATAGTACGAGAACAGATAGGAGTATTGCGAAACGGCACTCATGAAGTCCCATGTGTTGTCGTTGTCGCCTCCCCAACCATGGGTGTACTTGCGCGTGGCTACATCATTCTCGACATCCATGACGAAGGGTGTCGGTTTGAGTGTCAATGGATAGCCATCGGGGTCGTAGAAGAAACGGTTGCTGTCCTTGTCAATCTTGTAGGACTTGTTGACCTGGTCTTCCCACTTCTTTTCAATGGCTCCGTGGATGCCTTTCTCATCAGAGAATGGACGACTGTCGCAATGCAACGGCATGTGACAGTCGGCTATGTAGTGGCTGAGGATGAAGAAACGCATGGCGATGTGGTTGCCCGTGGTAGCGATTGGACAGCCTCTGTCCTCGCGGTGCAGCATTTTGAAGTTGTCGACGATGCTGTGGGAAATGGACTCGCAACGGTCGGCACAGTTGCCAGCAACGCATTTGTAGGGCTTGTTGTACAACGGCGATGACTTTCGCATCAGTTCATAGATGCTATGAGTGGTGGGAAGTTTGTCGAAGGTGGTGTAAGGACCGTCCTCAGTGGGTTGGTATTTGACGATGTGGCTGGTGGACATGTCCTTGAACACCTCATCGGGGTACCAAGCTCCTTGGATTACGAAGTCACGGTAGTTCTTGAACCATCTGACAAGGGCTTTGGCTTCCTTGCGGACATCTTCACTGACACCTTTGACAACGGTTTCGTTGTCGGTGGTGGCGATGACTTCCAATCTTTTTATGGCCATAAAGGCTATCCATGCGTGGGAGTATTTTTTCATAGTGTTGGCGTTTTGAGGCTTCAAAGATAGTGAAAAATGTTGAGATTGCGGGTCATGCCCGCAATGAGGGTTGGGTTATGAGAGCTTTCAAGTCAGTAGATGCTTTAAGATAGCAGTTGAGGCAGCCGCTGGCGGGGTTTTTGCTCATCATTAAGCCCAAGCTGTGGGTAAGGCGCGACGGCCTTTCATAAAGCTTTCTTGCAGGCGAGCCGCCTACATGCCAGATGAGGCCGCACTGGGCATGTGTCGTTTTTCTTTTCGTTGGTTTTTCGTACTAACGTGCTTTCGTTATTCGTACTAACGAGCTGACGAAGCAGTTGGGGCTGGAAAACGACTCTTGCCCAGGGCGATTGAGAAGTAGAGGCTGGCCGTCGCGCGGCGCTGGGCGGTGATGTCGACGAACAGAGTGGCACCCGCAGGAACGAGGACGGCCACCCTGCTCGGCGGCTTGACCGCACAGCTTTGGGGAGGCAAGGTTGAAGCTTTCCGCTGCAAAAACCGTGACAGCGGCGGCTTGGTCAGTAAGGGCTAAAAAGAGGGCTTATTGGACCGATGGGGCTTATAGAGAAGTCGGTGCCCTCATACGGGGTGCGGCTGCTGGTATTGGCCGCGTAGGTGAGCGGAACAGGCGTTTTGTGCGTGAGAGACGGCGCGACCGACTACGGCACAACAAGCTTCTTTTTATGTGTAGCTTTCCAGCGATGGTGTGGCTGGTGCGGTTGGGCGACCTGACGACGGACTGTAGCGGAGCGAGCAGACAACGGCGGAGTTTACGGAGCCATTGTCTGCCCGTCGGAGCGGAAGGTAGTTGTCAGGGCGCGAAGGGTGAGGACACTTACGATGAAGATGAGGGAGCCTCGTTTGCGGAGGTGAAAACGCCCGTGTAGCGACCGAAGCGGCGAATGCCAGCAGCTTAGGCTTGTGCGGCTGGTTGGGATGAACACGATGTGGAGCCACCTAAGCGATGCGAGCAGGCGCAGGGGACGGCAGTGCGGAGAGGCGTTAATGGAGCGGAGGCCACAGAGAGGCACGAACCGTGGACGTAGCGGAATGGTAGCCCGTAGCACTGACGGCCACAAGACAAACGCTTCGCTGGGGGCGGAACACCTTGAAAGGGTTGGGATGGTGAAGCTTGACGAAGTCTTTTTATTTGAAGAGTCCACCTTTGCCATCACCAAAAAAGTACTTGCCTCCATCGGCAAGCAAGGCAAGCAAAATAGCTATTGCTACGATTCCCATAATGTACTGTGTTTTTGTTAAACCATAGATTAGATTTCCTGTAGCGCGCTGATTGCTTCATCCAGATTGTCGCAAGCCGTTTCCAGTTGCTCGATGGCTTCCTGCATGGCTTCGCCGCGTTCGCTTTCTTGCAGACCTTCGGGCATGTTGTCGAACTTGTCTTCCTCGTCATCCTTCATGGATTCGAGTTTGTCTTTGATTTCTTCGAGTGATGCGATGTATTTCGCAATCTCTTTTCTTCCTTGTGCGTTCATGATTTTGTGATTTTAACGTTGTTTGTTATGTTTTTGTTTACCCTCTTGCTGGTTTATACAAACTACCCCAGGTTTTTCTTGTATCATGTGGAGAAGCCTTCATGACGTATGTTTTGTTTTCATTTCTTTGCTTGGGTGCACTGTAGAAGTGCTTTGTTTTTGCAACACTTTCACATTTTTTTAGCCCATTCAAGAAAAAACAGTTTTCTGTTTCTGAAGATTCCATGATTTCAATAAAGTCCACGAAGCCTGCTGTTCTTAGGATTTTTTCATTATGGGAGGTTCCTTTTAGATAGCTTTTACTTAATTCATCATAGTTTTCCTTAAACCACTTTATCCAACTATCACGTAGTGTTCTGTTAAGTGAATCTCGCGATTTGCTTATTTTTTTTGCCTTATAAAGTATCCATAACAAGTTCTCCCGACCGCACTCATTGATTATTCTATTCTGCAATTTGTTACTAACAATAAGATGGCGTAATCTTAATATATCATATTTCAATTCTTCAACCGTGCTTCCTTTTTCTTTTGCTTCTATAATTCTATTAACCCCTTCAATTGTTTTTAAATGTTTTGTGGAAGCTTGGATAGGTGGAATATTTTCAACCTTAACCTTTGAAGTGTTTTCAGCTTTTGCCTTTGGAGCGTATTTTGCCTTTTGCTTTTGTTTGGCTTGTTTCTTCTCGTTCACTATCTTTTTTTCAGCAGGAATCGGAGTTGCAAGATCTTGCTTCTTACAGATAGCCACGTTTTCAACCACCAATTTTGCGTGCTCCAATTTAAACGTCAAAATACAACGCAAGATTTCTCCAACGGAAAATAGCGGTTCGGCGATGGTTTTATATTCTTTTCCATCGGCATCTAACAACAAGTATTCGTAGTTGCCAAACTTTTCAGTTACGCATTTTATAAGTAACTTATATTTGCCCGAGACTCCATTGCGAAATGGACTATCTGGCATTATCAAAGATTGTGCTGGTTCTGTTTTAGTTTCCACAGGTATTTTTTCAAGAAAGGTTTCTTTAAAAGCCCTTGCTATAGCTACAGCGTTTTCTTTAGAGCCATACTCCTTTTGAAGAAGCGGAATAGCAGTTTCTGGCACCTTGAAATTGGGATTAGAAGAAGCCATAATGCCTTTTGAGGAAAGGAAAGCAATTAGTTCTTTCGTCCCTGTATTAAACTGGTGACATAATTTATTTATCCTTATTCCTGACATAATTACTACGCTTCTTTTAATAGGATTAGTTCTTGTATGATATGGTCGTATGCCACAGGCTTGCCTTCGATAATGTAATGAATGGCTTGGTCGATGATGGGGAACGGTACGATGTACCACTCTTTAGGTTTGGCCAGTCCAGCATTTACTTGAAACTGAACCGAATCAAATAGTTTGTGTATCAGATTCTCAAAAGTGGAGGCCTTGATGTTGGCCACTTGGTAGGTCTTTACTATCTGGACTTTTGCAAAAAGATAGGTGGATTCATTCTCGGCATTGGCTACGCGCTGCTCAACAGTCTGGCGAGTGAAACCTATCTTGTAGAGGTCTTTAATGCCAGCAATTTCAGGGTCGGTGGAAAGCGAGCGAAGTATGTATATCCATCCGCTGACAACGTCGTTTTCGTCTGGCGTGAAGTGCTTGACGAGATAATCAGGCTCAACATCGCTATAGTCAACCACTGTGTAACCTTCCGTGTATAATGATTTGACAAGGGTTTGCTGATAGACATTGTTTTCGGTGCCGTTCTCAAATATGCATCGGGTGCGGTCGTCGGCACGGCCACGGGAATCTCGACGCTGGGCATGCTTGTTTAAGTGGGCGAGATATAATAGCATATTACCAACAACGAAGTATCGACCTTCAACGAGGTGAGCTTCCTTGAAGCGAATAAGACGGCATCGACCATCTTCCAATTTCTTGTGGATAACTTGAAACCCTTCCTCAAAATCAGCAAAATCCTTGCATTCAGTGCGTTTTGCAATTGACTCGGCTTCAGCCCGCTCTTGCATCTTCTTTTGCATGTATTCAGGAATGTCGAACAAGCCACTGCTTTCGGCTGTGACATCATCAAATAAGGGATCATTAAGAATATCCTCCAGCTCATCATGTAGGTCGGGCTCTTGCGAAGGAGCTATAGATTTAAGGGGAACAGACTCTACAATAGCACTTTCTTCAATGACTTGTGGCAAGTGTGCATCGGAAAGAAGGCCGATGGTGTCAACACTTTGGCAAATGTGTCGTTTGGATTCGTCGGCACGGATGCTGCGGAGTGTGCGAAAGAGCTTCAGCTCTTCGAGGGTTTCAGCGTTTTCCGATGGTTCTCTTCCTTCAGCATCCACGAAATCCAACACCTCGATGAAAGAGTTCACAAGGCGGTCGGACGATGTGGTGTGTCGCTTGATAGGTTTCACATCATCAAAAAAAGGCTCGGTTAATATGTCCTGCAATTCAGCATCCCAATCTCTCATAGGTTATTTTGTAGATAATTGTTGCTGTTTCTGTTTGCGTAGAAAAGCGATAGCGATGGCAATACGTTTTGCCAATGGGTCTGGGTCTTTAGTAGAGGGCAAAGCCCCACCATGTTCTTCCCTGTACTTCGGCAGATAATTCTTGTAGAGTATGATAGCTTCTTCCTTTGTCATGTCTTCGCGTTGGGCATCAATAGTGTCTTGAATGGTGCGAAGGACATCTGGAGTAAGCGATTTTGAAAGAATCTCGTATGCACGTTGGAAAGGATTGATGCTGTCAATGAGGTTGATGCTGAGTTTGTCAAGGTCAATGAATTGATTGGCAACCTTCAGGAATTTGCTGCCATCGTCCCTTGTCACAACCTCTGCGCCTTGCAATGTGGTGGACAGCACCACATGTTGGCGCAGTTGTTCCTGCTCATCGGGGGTTAGGTCTGGATAGCGTTCCTCAATAATCTTGGGAATGAGCGACTGGGTGATGACTTCTCCAATTTGGCTTCCCGCAAGGGCTTGCTTGATGATGTCGCTGGAATAGAGGGTGGCTTTGAGTTCGGTGAGGTCGTTTTCGATGATGGACTGCACTCTGTCAGTAGTCTTTTTGAGACCTTTCACTCGGATAGTCTTGTCACCATCATCACGGTCATCCTCGTCATCTTTTTCAGGTGCCGTTCGGAAATTCCATTCGGGCTGCATTACCTGCTCCATCAAGAGTGAAGCGGTGATTGCCTTTAGCATATCGTTGACTGCCGTCTTTACATCGTCTTCAGCGGCTGTGGGACAAGGGATGAGGTTGGTGAATTGGGCATGGGTCTTGCCTTCACAGTCACGAGTGCAGCGGCCAATAATCTGAACCACTTCGGTGAGGGATGCACGGATGCCGATGGTCAGGCAACACTCGCACCACTGCCAATCGAAACCTTCTTTGGCAGTGCCAAGAGCAATGAGAATATCAAGGGCATCGGCACTATCCATCCTGTTAAGGTAAGCTTGAAGAGCATCGCGCTGACGAGGCTCGTCTTCCACAAGGTCTCCCACTTTAAGAATACGGCCATCGGGCGTTTTGACCATCTTGATGTAGTGCTCGGCATCTTCGCCCACAACGGTGCCAATGCAAGAAATGATGTCGGCTACTTGATCGTACTTACGAGTATAGGAAGAACGGGAATTGACGTTCGGAATATGAATGAGGGTTTTCTTTTTGGTGTCGAGCGTTTCAGGTAGGGCGGTAATATATTTGCCTTGATAGAATTGGTATCCTATACCCAAACTCTTCAAGTGCTTGTAGCCGTTGAGTTGTTGGTAATAGTTGTATGTGATGGTGGGCTGAAACTTGGCTTCGTCTTCGGGACGCATCACAGGAATGGCATCGCCACGGAAATAAGAACCAGTCATGGCCATGATATGAGCGTTGCTGCCCGCCATAATGGTGCGAATGGCTGTGCCCAAGTTGTTCATCTCATCGGCTGAAGTGTGATGAAATTCATCGATGCCGATGAACGTGTCATTCAGCAATAAAATCTCCAAATCCTTAAGCGCATTGCGAAACGTGGAATGGGTGCAGACAAGGACTGTGGCATTGCTTGTGAGAAAGTCGATGAACTTTTGGCGCAGCCCGCTTTCCTTAAGACCAGGAGCGCAAAGGTTGTATCCATCGCTGACCTTCCAGTCTGCAAAGAAACCGAATGGCTTGAGTTCCGTATCGTTGAAGGAACGAGCGATGGTCTTTTCTGGAACGGCCACAATGACACGCTTGATGCCCTGATGCTTCAGTTTATCGAGGGCGACAAACATCAATGCACGGCTTTTGCCTGACGCTGGCGGTGCTTTGACAAGCAGATATTGGCGGTTGCGCGCTTGATAGACAATGCGCTGCATTTCGCGCATTCCGAGAGCATCGGTGGTTGACGACGCCCCTGTTTGGCCGTATTGTATCTGGACTAAATTCTTCATAGGTCAATGATTGGATGTTAGTTTTACATATTGCTTGAAGAGGAATTCCAAACGTTCCTCATCTGACTCAAAGGGTTTATCGCGATAGCAACGCTCCACAGCCAAGTCAAGGGCGTGGTGGGCGGCTCGAAGGTCATCGGGGAAATTCTCGGGATTGTACATGTCGCCAAGGGTCATTTCCGTATGTTCTGCCCGAACCAAAAGAATTTCCTTTGCCAACTTTTCTATACTTTCTTTTTGAATAGACGACAACTTGGGAAATGGGAATGTATTATAGCACAATGTGGCCGAATAGCGATAATCGTTTTTTAGTTTTCCTCCTACTGAATGACTCCAAACGTTATGTAGTCTTGACATTAGTATTCCCAATAACACGTAATCATTTCCCTTTTCGCAATAAATAGCGAAAGCCGAATCAGAAATGACAGTATCCGGCCCAACAATGCCCATTGGTATATATGCCCTTCTTTCAGATGACACACGTGGAATTATTAATGCATCACAATCTCTATTAAAATGTTCCCTAAATTGATGTGCCCTTTCTGCCAATTCGGCGACACCCTGTTTAAGTCGGAATGCCCTGGTGGAAGCAATTCTTTGTGCAATAGGAGGGATCGCGAGAGCTTTATCCAAATCATCGTCATCAATCCAAAGACAATACCTCACAAGTCCTTGTTGGAACTCTTGAGAACCAACTAGTTTCTTTATAAGTTTTGAAGATTGTGGATATTTTCCAACAAGTTCGTCTTTCTCTTTGACAGATAAAATTAGATTGCCTTGGTCGTATGCCATGCACCCAAAAGAGGCTTTGGGAAGCCCAGAGGGAACCTGATAGTTTTTGTCAACAATAACACTATCTCCTATAGCTAAATATGGATTAATGTTGTCAACCTTTAGTTCTTGCCCGGTAAACTGATTAAAATATCTCCGCTTTCCTTTATAATCATTGGACACTCCTATTATTTCACAAATTACAGCGGCGTTGTTCTTCGCATTATTTGACCACTTAAACGAGGTATAGGCAAAGTTGATAGTCAAACCAAGATTGAAAATTGGTCTCCAAAGCATACCCACTTGCTCTCCTTGCGAGATAGAATTTGTTGTCACAAAAGCATATCGGGCTTTTGCCCCTCTGACATATTTTGCTCCTTTCCAAAACCAACCTGCAATATAATCAAGGCCTCTACTATTTCTAAGTTCTGCCAATGCTATGTCCATATCTCTTTTTTGAGACTCATTTTGGAGCTTGCTCCCCAAGTACGGCGGATTTCCCATTACATACACTTCTTCATCCTTCGTATGCGGACACACAGTATTCCAATCAAGAGTACAGGCATTTCCACAGACGATTTGGCCATTGGGGCGTAGTGGCAGTGGATTGGGGGCTGTGCCTAATTCCTCACGAAACTGGTTGTTCATTTGGTGTTCGGCCAGCCAAAGGGAGAGTTTGGCAGTGTCGCAGGCATATTCGTCAATCTCGATGCCGTAGAACTGGGTGAGTTGAATGTTGGTAAACGGGATGGCCGTTGCTTGAAGCTCAAACAGGCGCTTCCAAATCTCAATCTCCAACTCACGCACTCGTTTGTAGGAAATGATTAGGAAGTTGCCTGAGCCACAAGCGGGGTCGAAAAACTTGATATTGCCCATCCTGACTAATAGGGCATTGAGGGCTTTTGCGTCGTTGCGGCTACGGAGATACTCGGCAACAAGGTCGTCCAAGAAAAGGGGTTGGATAACCTTCATGATATTAGGCACGGAAGTATAGTGGATGCCCAGTTCGGCACGGTCTTCGGGCGACACGATGGCTTGTGTCATCGAGCCGAAGATGTCGGGGTTGATTTCGCTCCACTGGAACTTGCCACACTGAATCATTAGCAAACGGGCACGACGGCTAAGCTTGGGTATGGCATAACGCTCCTTAAACAAACCGCCATTAACGTAGGGGAAATCAGAAATGATTTTGTTGGTTTGTTGCTCGCGCTGATTCTCGTCGGTAGAAAGGATGACAAAGATTCGGTCTATAAACTCGGCGAGGTCGGAGCCATCGATGGAGGTGTTGTCTTCGATGGCTTTGGTGAACTGGTCTTGTTTGAAAAGCCCTGTGTCCTCGGCGAAGAAACAGAAAAGAAGTCGCGACATGAAGACGTTGATGCAATGGGAAACCTCTGGGTCGCGAAAGTCATTGTAGCGGCAAATGTCGTCATAGAGTTTTGCCATGAGTTCAGCGGTTTTTACATCAGCCTCTGCCTCTTCATAGTTGCGGAATTTCTCGATGCCTGCAAGGGGCTTGAAGAATTCAAAATCGCGCCAAAGGGTCTCTAATGCACCCTCGTAAAAATCCTCATCTTTCGGGTCGTAGGCAATAAGCGACGTTCCGTCACTGGTAATGTAAAGACGCGGATTGTGACGGGTGATGGAAGCGTTATCCCTGAGTGCTTGTATGATGGCCAAAGGTTCGGTGCCTTTACTGAAAGGGCAGTAAACAAATTTGTCCTTAATGAGGATGGTTTTTGGGTCACGGGACTTGTTGTCGCGCCCATCACGCACACGCTGAAGCGAGGCATCGCCATATCCGCAGAAGATTCGGAGAAGCTCGTAGGGAAGGCTGTCGGCATTCAGTTGGTCGGCAATTGCTTCGAGTGCTTCTTGGGCGGTTATATGAGAAAAGTTTTGTTTCTTGGCCATCGTGTACCTCCTCAAATTGCATTTTCGCAATTCATTTGAGAAGAACACATTAAAAAGAGCCGCGGACTTCTGTTTATTTCCGAGGCTCTGGACTGCCTATAGTACCAACAGAACGTCCACGGCTACACCGAGGACGTTTTTACTTTCTGTGGTACTATTCGAAATTGTCCAGATTTCGGAAATACTTGAAAAGCAAAAACGCTTTATATCAATATGTTATTTAATCAGTTGTATCTCTATTACTTTGTACTTTTAGGGTTGATGGGTGCAAAGATAGGAAAAATAAAGATTAAAGAATAAAGATTATAAAAATCCCATACGGTGGAGGGCGTATGGGATGAGAGAGAAATCATGGGGGTGCAGCAATCATAATGTGCATACGAGGCCGTAATTCTTGCAAATATAAAAGAAAGAGCCGATGGAATAATTTCTAATGGTTTGCAGGAGGTTATCAAATTTCTTGTCCGCGTCGACAGGGTTATATTGTGGCCACGCCCTGCTTACCATGTGGAATGCCTCTCTTCCATCCTCGCCCAAACTTGCAAGCGAAGAACCAACTTTAAGCCAGTTTTGATAACCTTCTGTTATATCCAATCCGTATTCCTGAATCTGACGGCATAGGTCATAGACTTTTCTGACCGTTTCTTCGCAGTCATCATAAGGATAATGCTTGATTGGAGGTTGAGGATTCTGCTTCGTGTATCTGTATTCCTTTGCGTTCTCGTTAATGTGAGGACACGGATCAAAGCTGATAGTACGAGGGCGGGTAATGTCCTTGCAATTATTGTCAATGACAATTCCCATATCTTTGAAATCACTTTGAAGGGATAGGAAATGTTCTTTGTGCTTTTCGGGATGTGCGATGGGAATAATGCAGAACAATCCTTTGCCACCAACAGATAATCCGATATATGCTATTTCTTCAAACTCTGCAAGCTGCTGCTTGGTCTGTTCAGCATCCATAACGGGATTGTCTTTTGCGTCGATGTCGATGCAGATAAGCCCCGAATGCTTGATAAGGTGTTGTTGGTCACGGTAGGAAAACAAGCCGCTTATAGTCGCCATCGGCAAGAGCGATTTCAACTTTTTGCGTTCTTTCGTGTCCTCCACGCTCCGCAGATACTTTATTTCCCTTTTGTGCTTCTCGGAAAAAAGGAATCGGCGTAGTGTTATTACGGCACCGTAAACGTCATTTTGGTTGCGGTAGAGTGAAATGTGTCGGTCAAATATTGTGTCCATAATGCTTGAATTTGTACCGTATTGTAATATGTAATAACCACAACAAACAAGTGACTATCAGCCTGTTATCCTTATTACCAGCTATCACAAATCCTTTTGTTTTTCGGTGTAATAATCTGAAATAAGATAAATTGTTGGAAATCAGATTATTTGAAGGGTTATTACATATTACATATACTTTGGTTTTAGCGTTTCCCGCTCAATGCCATACTGATTAAGGATTGGCTCATATTCTCAAAGCATTTTGCAAGCTGGTTTTGGCAACCAGCCTTTAATTTGAAACGCTCGTTCACAAGCCTTATAAGGTCGGTGTTTGACAGCACGGGCTTTTTTTCGGGATGGCGGATAAGGTCGTACACTTTTAGGGCGCAATGCTCGAAATAGTCCATGCACTCAATGGAATATTGCATATCCTGACCAGAGATAACATAATTGTCTCGTAGGTTCAGAAAAGCAACAATCATTGCCCAACGAAGCACAAAATAGCGTTGCTTTGAGTATAGAGAAACGAGATAATTGTTTTCTGCTGCATCCTCCTTGTCCGCAAGCTTATCCGAATACTCTTCAAATAGTGCTGCCGCTTCGTCTGACAATGTCATGCTCCACGTCTTCACGTTTTCTTTGGCAAAAGTGGAAAACAGGTAGGAAACATAGTTGCGCCAGCCGCTCCTTACTTCATCACTGATTTTCTTCTTGTTTCTGCTTCGCGGAGAGTTATCAGGGAACACGAACATACACCGCTGAATAAAACCAGAATACATCATCAACTCATTGCCGTAATACTTATCCAAACGGTCGTCTTGTACACCACCAATGATGTTGAGAAACGGCTCGTTGACTGTTAAGCGTTTCTCCAAGTCAGCACGGTCAATCTTGATTGGTGAACTATCGAAAATCTCATTGAGGTCTGAAATGTCCTTCGTAGCAGTGCTATTGTATCGCGCAAAACAGCCAAAGAATGACCCCAACTCTTGCACCAAGACCGCAGCACCTTTTTCATCATTCCTTTTCAAGGTAAGATTGCGGGCTTCTGAAGTCAAGTCTTTCACGAGGAAGTCCTTTACTGGTGGGCGTTTCCCTTGTTGTGCTTGCAACTGCCAATCTGATACAGCTTTGTCATAATCCGAATTGACAGCCTTGCTCCATTCTTCCAAGGGTTCCCAGAACCACGATAGAACAGGGCTTTTGCCACGGCTGCTGTTTCCCACAAGAGTGAGCCAAAAACACGGGTAATTCTTATACTCGTTGTACGTGAGTTGCAGCCCTTTCCGAATAATGCTTGCAACAGTGCCTAACAAAGCGGCGACACAATAGTCAAGAGGAGCATTCTTGCACTCGGCAACCTCTTTGACAAGTTCTTGTTTGTCTTGTGGCAAGCCCCAAATCGGCAAGGAGTATTCCTTGTGAATGGATTTGCTTACAATAGTAGAAAGAATTATCGCGTCGCAATTATTTTTCGGCGGATGGATGCCTATGAATTGCGAACTTTTTTGTACCTTTGCCGTGTCCTGGGCGGCTGCGGTAGTAGTCGCTTTTTTCATTGCTGGCCTCCTTTCTTAGAATAGTTGTCGTCGAGGATTTGCTCGATATCTCGTCGTCGGTAATAAATCTTGTTGTTTATCCGCGTGTAGGGTAGGGTACCGTTGGATCGGAGGGTCTGCAAGGTGCGAGGGCTGATGTGAAGTGTTTGCATTACAACTTGGTTGTCAACCCAGTCGCGGAGGCCGGTATGCGTTCTATCGTTATTCGTGATAACGAGGTCGGGATAGGCGTTCCGAAGGGCTTGAAGGCAAGGGCACTGGGCGAGTGCCTGCTCGAAGAGGTCTTTGTGGCCAGCAGCCGTATCAGCGATGCTAATGCCGATAAGTTTAGAGTTGCTCATTGTTGGCCTCCTTTCAGTATCTTGTTAATATCTGATTTGCGGTATCTTCTGTATCCACCTACCATAATAGGTGTTAGATACCCTTTCTTTTCCCATCGCCAAAGCGTTGTGGAAGATACGTCGAATATCTCCATTGCTTTCTCGCGTGAGTAATAGACCTCCGCTTTCTCGTCTGCCAACTGCTGCTGCAGGTCGTCTTTTACTTGTTGAACAAGGATGGTGTTAGCCTCAAGTAAGTCTTTGAGGCTAATTGTCACCTGAATGTTGGGGAACTCCTGTTGGAGTTGAATAAGGTTGTTGTTCATTATGCTATGTGCGTCGGGGGTTAGGTTTTCGTCCGACTGCACATGCAAAGCTATGTTGTGGGCATTGTGGGTTATTTGTGGGAATTGAAATAAAACAACCAACTAAATAGCTGTGGTTTAATGCGTTGCAAAATTGAAATAAAATAGTTTGTGGGCTTGTTGTGGGCGCCTTGTCAATTGGTTACTATTCTATTCAATTTCTTACGCCATTGTTCCGTCGCGGTGGTATCACCAATGGTGGATTTGCCCATTTGTTCTTCGGTAATACCAGCAGAATTGCAAATTGCAACAAACCAATCTTTGGTAAAGCTCTTTTCGATAGCCTTGATGGTGGTTTTGAACTTTGCTTTTTTAGAATTTGGATAAATCTTTGAAATGTCCGCATTCTCTATGGCGGAGACATAATCCGTACATGTTACGATGTCGCCGTTGATTACACTTTCCTCGACCAAAAAAGCATATATTACAGGCAACACTTTAAATACTTCAATATCGGTAATATAATTTGGTTTACACACTCCGTCGTTTTCTTCTGGCTCGGTGACGGTGGGTGTTTCCTCGTGACCCATGAAACGCTGTGCTCTAAGCTTTCCTCCGACATATGGAGCGATATCAAACCATGTCCAATTCTTTTTTAGATAGACTTCTACATCATCTTGGAACTTGCCTAAATCAAAACCTCGTTGAATCAATACAGCATATAGTTTATTGGCGTATTTGGTCATGATATAGAGCAAATCGTTTAGGCAGTTTTCAGGCGTTCCTAACTTCGCCATTTCCTCCTCTATTTTTGCTCTTTGCTTTTCAAAATTCTCATGTTGAAATATAGTCCGATTATCTGACATAGCCCTAAACGGTTCTAATAACTCCACAACATACCTCTCCAATTCAGGCGGCGTCTTGCAATTGTCAATGTTAGTTTCAATCTCCTCAATCACTCTACTCAGATTTGCCAAAGTAATTATACCCTCGTTATATCTAGATGCTATTTGGCTAGGCAACACCTCGAAGACTTTGTGTTGCATATATGGAGAAAGAACCGTTATGGTGTTTGGGTTCTCCTTATAGCGCAAATCATACTTGTACTCAATATAGGTCAAACAATCCCTTGTCAATCCACCCAAAACTGCAAGAAAGTCGTGAGCTGTTGGTTTTTTCTGCTCTGGATGTGTCCTGTAGTATCGGTCTATCTTTCTTTTTATGCTATCAAGTGTAGCAGTGATGTTTTTCTCGTGTTCTTTTGCACTATATGGTTTGTGAAAATCGTCAAGAGCGACATATTTTTTCCATACAGGAGAAACCAAATTGTAGGTTTCTTTTGCCATCTCAATATCATCTGTTGCAAATATGCAATCCTTAATAGTGGATAGTCGTTGAGAAAGCCATTCAATGCGCACCTTAATTAGCATATCTGACATGAATTGGACTTCGTCAAACGAAAGAGGGATTTCCTCGTCAATCTTTTCGATTAACCCTTTGCCATCGCCTGTATCCTTGAGGTAATTCAAGTTGACTTCCGCCATGTCAATCAGTTCTTCCAATTCTTTCTTGCTGTATTCCATAACTTCCCCCTTCCTTAATCCAATAATGAAACCATTTCTTTCTTGGTTTCTTCGTCGATGCTGCGGTAACGCTTGAATGCCCTGCTGCCCTCAGCATGGCCTGATAACTCGCCAATGGCATTGGGGTCTTGGACTTTCTTATATAGGTTGCCGACAAAGGTGCGACGCGCCATGTGGCTGCTGGCTACTTCGCTGATGGGGCGCTTTTCTTCTTCTCTTGTGGTGGGGTTGAGCACGGTCACCATGCGATTTATTTCTGCGGCTTCAAAGATTTCCTTGATGCTGCGGTTGTATTCTTGCTGCGAGGTGAAAGGGAAGAGACCTCTGCCGTCATAGTCCTTGTATTTCTCCACAATCTCCGTCGCCTGCTTGTTGAGCGGTACGCGGACGGTGATGGGGTTGCCTTCCTTGGTCTTACGAGGGATGTACTCGACAGCACCGTCAATGATGCTGGCCTTCGTCATCGCCCACAGATCTGAGACTCGGCATCCGATGCAGCACTGGAAGACAAAGATGTCGCGCTGAGTCGCCAGAGGCTCGCCAAGTTTAGTGTTGTAGAGTTTGTTGCGCTCGTCGATGGTGATGTAGTAGGGGGTGCCGTAAAGCTCTTTGGGCACGGTGTAGGCGTTGAAGGGGTTATTGTGGGTGTAGGGCTTCTCCAACCTATAATCCTTGTCAAGTCCATTCGCCCAGCGAATAAATGCCCTGAATCTGCGCATTAAGTCGCTGAGGGCATTTTCTCCTCTTGGCTCAGGTGTCCGGCTCAACGGCACGGCTTTCATGATGTCGAGATAGGTGGGGCCAATGTTCTTTCCTTTGGCTTTCTCGGTCATCTCAACGGCCTTCTTATAATAGGTGTGCTCTTCTTTAAGAAACTTCTCAAAGTCGCGGAGCGTGTCGGCTGTGAGGTCGTCGAAGGTTAGAGGCTTTCTTGTGTACAACTCATAGCGTTTCAATATGCGACAAAGCACCTGATAGTGTTTCCTGCGGTTGTCGGAGAATTTCTTGCGGTCAATGTAGATGGCGAAGGCTTCGAAGAATGATGGCACATGTTCGGCTTCGGCTTCTTCTACTGCAGGTGCCGTTGGGATGTTGTTGAACTCATTGACCGTGTTCTTCAACCAATCTTTGGCGAGACCGACCTTGCCTGCGCCTGCGTCGATGAAGGCTTGCAAGACATGTTTTTCAAGGTCTTTTAGCTTTGTTTCGGCTTCGCCTAATTCCTTACGAAGTGTTAGGTTCTCATCGTTCATAAGTTTCTTGGAGGAAGTCTTAATGTGAGCAGGGGAGATGGTCTTTGTTCCCTCCGTCACAGCCTCAGCCCAATAGTCGCGGTTTATAAAGATACCCGACCCGGTGCGTTGGTCGATGCCCTTGCCTTGATTGCCATGCTTGAATCTGATGATAAGCTGGCTCTTGTTGTCGCTAGTGGACTTTGCGGAAATTGAATAGATAACTGTTGCCATAGTTTTAATAAATTGAATTGTCGATGCAAAGGTACAAAAACTTTCCTACTTAGGCAAGAAAACTTTCCTACTTTTTTGAAAATAAGTGAAAAAAAGTGTGAAACGGTGAAAGGTAATTAGTCGGATAAGATGCTGTAGGATAAGACACTTATAGTGTAAAATGCTGATATTTTGGAATATATTGGATTACGGATTTATATTCCTGTTCGGGGCACGGTAAAATAAAGAAACCCTAACTCTGAAAATCAACGAGTTAGGGTTTCTTTATTTTCGGCAGACATATGCTTGGTTTATAGAAGGGGGGGCGAACGTAGCCTAATAGTAGCAAGCGTAAAATTTACGACAAATCGGCAATTGAACATTATAGGCGCTGCTCCTACCATGTTCCGCGAGCGAATGTCATTTTTGAAATCGAACTTACATGGTTCTATAAAACAACAATACTATCCGCCGTGTAAGGCTTGATAAATGCAGATATGGTAAATTGTTGGAATTCCAAAATAATCCTTATCTTTGCCGCAAATTATAACGAACAATGAACAATTGGATTATTATCATAGCCTTAGTGTCCGCAGGTCTCCTGCTGATGGTTGCGGCTGTGATTGTTTTGCTTCGCTTGTCGAAGATGAAAGACACTGAACTGCGCAATAGCGGCAAAATGGAATTGAAGGTGCAAGCCCTCAAAATCATCATGCCACTCAAGGTGCAGGCATATGAACGTTTTTTGCTCTATCTTGAGCGTGTTCAGTTGCCTCAACTGGTGAAGCGCGTCTATACCCCTGGCATGGAAAAAGGGACCTTTCATCTCATACTCCTGCAAAATGTGCGCGAAGAGTTTGAGCATAACCTTGCCCAGCAGTTGTATGTTTCCAATTCCACTTGGATTGCAGTCGTTAATGCCAAAGAAGAACTTGTCAATCAAATCAATACGACTTTCGAGCAACTGAAGGACGAAGAGGATGTGTCCATCTTGGCGCAGAGCCTTGTGGCTTTGCCCAATCCCATGGTGGAGCAGGCCGTCGCCGTCTTGAAGCGTGATTTTGAACGTTTGCTGTAATAAAAAGCAGTTATTTTCGTTCAGTTACAAAAACTAGAGCAATGAAATTTTCCGCTACCCAAATCGCCGGAATCCTTGAAGGCAAGGTGGAAGGCAATCCCAATGTCGAAGTCTGGAACGTGGCCAAAATCGAAGAAGGTGCGCCAGGCATGATTAGTTTTTTGGCGAACCCGAAATACACGCACTATATCTATGAAACACAGTCGAGTATTGTCATCGTGAACGATGATTTCGAGGCGACGGCTCCCATTCAAGCCACCCTGATTCGTGTGCCTGATGCTTACGCCTGCTTTGCCAAATTGCTTGCGTTCTACGACCAAATGACGCAAAACAAGCAAGGCGTTTCGTCTTTGGCTTTTATTTCAAAATCTGCTCAATGCGGTGAGAATCTGTATCTTGGTGAATTTGTCTTTGTGGGCGAGAACGCCAAAATCGGGAACAATGTGAAACTTTATCCCCAAGTGTATATTGGTGATGGCTGCATCATCGGCGATAATACAGTGCTTTATCCAGGCGTGAAATTATATAGGAATACAGTTATTGGAAAGAATTGTATCCTTCACGCTGGTGCAGTACTTGGTGCCGATGGTTTTGGCTTTGCGCCTCAGCCGGATGGCCATTACGAGAAGATCCCTCAAGTGGGCAACGTGGTCGTCGAGGACAACGTGGAAATTGGAGCCAATACAACCATCGACCGCTCCACGATGGGTTCAACACGCGTTCATAAAGGTGTAAAACTCGATAATCTGGTTCATCTCGCTCATAATGTTGAGGTTGGCGAAAACTCTGCTTTGGCAGCCCAAGTGGGCGTGAGCGGATCGACACATCTTGGAAAGAATTGCGTGGTGGGCGGACAGTCCGGCTTTGTTGGTCATATAAACATCGCCGACGGTTCGAAGTTTGGCGGACAAAGCGGAATCATGGGTAGCATCAGGGAGGAAAATAAGGAGTTTATGGGCACGCCTATACAGCCCTTACGCCAGTATTTAGTTTCAAACGCCCGCTTCCGCCATATTGACGAGATGGCTCGGAAATTGGAAAGACTTGAAAAGGAATTGGCTGATTTAAAAAGCCAAAAAGAGGGAAAGTGAATGCTGTTGGAGGTTTTTTTTTGGAGATGATAGAATAATTCCTATCTTTGCACGTTTTTTGTGGAAAAGATATCCACGTATTTGATTTTTTATGGAGAAACAATGTACGCTCAAAAATAGAGTCAGTGTCAAAGGAGCAGGCCTCCACACACGTCAGTGCGGCACCCTCACCTTCAACCCGGCTCCCATAAATTCTGGAATTCGTTTTCGTAGAATTGATTTAGAGAACCAACCTATCATCGAAGCTGATGTCGATAATGTCATTGATACCGCCCGTGGTACCACGCTTGGTAAAGGCGGAGTAAAAATATATACAGTTGAACATGTGTTGGCATCTTTGCGTGGTATGGGTATCGATAACGTGTTGATTGACATCGATGTGGAAGAAACACCTATCATGGATGGCAGTGGCAAGTATTTTGTTGAGGCTATCCATAAGGCGGGCATCGTTGAGCAAAATGCCCCTCGCAATTATCTCGTTATTGAGGAACCGATTTCCTATAAGAATGAAGTCTTAGGCATCGAATTGAAAATTGAGCCTGCCGATTCTTTCCAAATTGACGTAAAGGTGAAATACAACACCCGAGTGCTTGATGAACAACACGCATCATTGCACAATCTCAAGGATTTTGAAAACGAGATTGCACCTTGTCGTACATTTGTGTTTCTTCATGAGTTGGAAACGCTTATTAGCCGTAACCTCATCAAGGGTGGCGACCTGACCAATGCTATCGTGTTCGTTAACCGCAACGTCTCTGCAGAAGAGCTAGACCATATTGCTGCTTTCTTCAAGAAACCTAAGGTCGTGGTCAAGGAATGTGGTATCTTGAATAATGTTGAGCTTTATTTTGACAATGAACCGGCTCGCCACAAGCTGCTGGATGTCATTGGCGACTTAAGCTTAGTCGGCCGTCCAATTAAGGGTAAGGTGACTGCCGTGAAACCTGGCCATTTCTCCAACACAGCTTTTGCAAGAAAAATCAAACACACCTTATTATATTAAACATGAACCAACCTTTAGCCTATATTCACCCCAATGCCTGTATCGCGGAAGACGTGAAAATTGAGGCTTTTGCATGGATTGGTGAAGATGTGGAGATCGGTAGCGGTACTTGGATCGGACCTAATGCCACCATCATGGACGGAGCCCGTATTGGGAAGAACTGCAAAATCTTTCCTGGTGCAGTCATCTCAGCTATTCCCCAAGACTTGAAATACAAAGGTGAGACCACCTATTGCTATATCGGTGATGGCACCATGGTGCGCGAGTCGGCGACGGTCAACAAAGGCACGGCCGCTTCAGGGAAGACCGTGGTGGGTAGGGACTGTCTTTTGATGGCTTTCACTCATGTAGCGCATGACTGCTACCTTGGCGACCATGTCATTATGGCCAACGCAGCCACACTTGCGGGTCATATCACGGTAGATGATTGGGCTATTTTTGGTGGACTGGCTGCTGTTAGTCAATTTAGCCGTATCGGTGCCCATGTGATGATTTGCGGCGGCGCTATGGTGAATAAGGATATCCCACCTTTTGTGAAGACGAGTACTGGCCACCCAGTGTGTTATGCAGGAGTCAATTCCATCGGTTTGATGCGCCGCGGATTTTCCCGAGAGCGTATCAATGCCATCCAAGATGTATATCGTGTTATTTACAGCGTCGGAATGAACGTCACTCAGGCGGTGCAATACATACGCGAGAACCTTCCTATTTCGGAAGACCGAGATTTCATTTTGGATTTTGTGGAAAGTTCCAAGATAGGCATCATGAAGAATGCTGTCGGGAACGAAGACTAAGCTTCTCCCATTACCTTTTTGTATTCCTCAAAGATTTGTTGTCCAATGTTTTGGGCAGCAAATGTTTTTATGGCATAGTCGCGAATTGCTTGGCGGTCGTATTCTGATGAATGGCCGAGCATTTGGATCATGCCTTGCAACAAAGCGTCTTCGTTTCCTTGGGGGATGAGGATGCCTCTCTCAGGTGAAAGGATTTCGGCAATGCCTCCGACGGAAGTGCTCAATACAGGTACACCGCTGGCAAAGGCTTCCACAATGACGCAGGGTAGGTTTTCGAAGTTGGAGAATAACACGAAGAAGTCTGCTTTTTGGTAGGCTTGTGCCACCTCAGCAGAGGTCTTTTTGCCGTGGAAGATGACACAATCTTCAAGATGATGCTCTTTTACAAAAGTTTTGAACTCTGGAGCATCATAGTCATGGATGACGTGCAATTCGAAATCGTCGCGCTGATGTCTTAATCTTTCAATAGTGCGCAGGATGCCACTGAAGTTCTTGGCCTCGTCGCGCAAAGTCGAAATATGGAGCATTCGCTTTTTCCTGCATTGCATGTCATTCCTGCAGAGGCCTGTGTGATGGGGGGAATCTATGCACGGCTGTCCAAGCTTAAACATATCCGTGTTTACTAAATTGTAAATCACCTGAAATCGGTTATTCACACCATGCCCTTCCATGCAACGCTGCAAATCGAGACTGACAGGCATGATAAGCTCGGCATTGTTGGCGATTTTGACGATTTTGTGCTTCAGCATACCGACCAAAACGTCCTTGTTCTGCGGCTGGTAAATGGTCCAGTGTTCGGTGAGAACGTATCTATAGCCAAAAAGTTTCTTCCAAAGCAAGGCCACTTGTCCAAGAGGGTAGGTGACGTGCAGGTGTATCAAGTCGGGCTTGAAAAAATGTTGCTTGATGTATTTCAATCCGTATTGGTACATCCGCAGCATCTTCAGTTTGCGAATGGTGTTAATCTTTGGTGGACGGATATATATCTGCACATGGGTGTGGTGCGCCCCAGGAATCTCCTTGACCTCGAACGATTTTGTCATGTCCTTGCCGTCGCAGACAGAGAGAATGACGGAATGGCATTCCTCAGGCAACGCGTCAATCATGCGGACGCAGAAGTTGCCCAAAGTGGGGTCGTCGGGGGTGGGGAACCAACTCAGTAGGTGCAGGATGTTCATCGGTTGTTCAGTTGTAGGGCTGTCACACTGGGGTAGCCGTATTGGTTATTCGATTCTATGCGTTTTGATGTCAATCTCAAAGTACTTATGCGGTATCTCATACGGCACAAGCTTGTGAGTGGGCAAATTTTCAGGCAGATAAACAGCACACAGAGTATTTGAGATATGATAGATATGTTTACGCTTCTCTGCCGGTGCACCATCCAAGATGGCGCCCATCACATCCCAGCGGATGGTTTCGGGGTCGAGGCCGTAGTCGTGCCAAACGATGATGCTACGTTCACTTTTCAGTAGTTTGAAGGCGGACTCGGTGTCTTTCTTCACGCTCTCATAATGGTGGTCGCCATCGACGAAGACCATGTCGTACTTGCCAAAATGAGAGCCGAAGTCATAAGTCTGGGAGTCACCGTAAAGTTGTTCAACATTGCTTAAATCCTTGCTGAAGAAGCTGTGCAGGTCGGCGTATAATTGATTATTGGTCAGCTTGACAATGTCTTCTTTCGGCAGGTTGAAGGTGACGCAGTGTTCGGTCACATCAGCCAAATTGGCTACGCTCTCGCCACGCCATGTGCCGATTTCAAAGTAGTCTTTTGCCTCATAGCGTTTCGCCAAGGCCCGCAGCAAGGCAATGTCGATGGGCATGGTGGCACCCGAGAGATAGGCATAAGGCTTCGCGATTTCGTGGAAATCAGGGAACAACTCGTTGATTTCGATGACGGGCAGGCCGTCGGCGAGACCATATTTTCGGATGACGTCTTCCTTGTTGCTGCCCTCGTCTTGCAAGACGAGGTTGAGCAGGTAAGGATGCCTGATGATGCGCCCGAGGGCTTTCGTGAATTTATGGAGTTTATTCATTTTCGGTAGGTTGTTTCAAGAATTGTTGTTTCAGCTCGGCGATGTAGTTCTGTATCTCGCTCTTTGTCAACAGGAAGTCGCGTCCTTTGAAGTGCGACTCTTTGACGAAGAACACGAACAGGAACACAGCATTGATAGTATACGACACCGCCGAGGTGATGGCTGCACCTGTGACATCGTATTTTGGTATTAATGTGAAGCCAAAGACGAAGGTGATGACCAGTCCACACAGGGCAGCGAAGGTGTTCATCTGATAACGTCCAGTGCCTGAGTAATAGTGTCCGAGGATGAGGAAAATGCAGTAGAGTAGTATGCCTGGTGCGAGGATGTGGATTAGTTTAGCCATTTCGCTGAACTCTGGACCGAAAATAAAAGTGTAAACCTGGGACGGTAATAAGCACAACACCACGACGGCCAAGGCAGAGACAAGCAAACAAATCTTGCTCAAGTCGAGGGTGAGCTTTTGAGCGTAGGTGCGGTCGTCGGCGTTGGCAATGCGCGCATATTGCACGAGGGCGATGCTATTACTGATGATCCAGATGGCTTCGGCGAGCGAAAGGGCGTTGGAGAAGACGCCTACGTGACCCACATTGATGTATTTGTCAAGCAGATAATAGCTCAGACGCAGGTTGAAAAACTGCACGAAGTGGCCCGTTTGGTTGAGGAAGCCATACTTGAAGAGGTCTTTCAAGACGGGTTTGTAGTCCTTGTCCGTGTCTTGGCGCAGGTTGGCGTATTCCTTTCTCAACATCCAAACGCCCAACAGGAATGTGCCCCCGTATGCAGCATACAGCCCGATGACGTAGCCGTAAATGTCTGTTCGCTTCAGCAAGATATAATAGATGACCAAGGTCAAGGCCAAAAGCACGGGTTGGAGCAGCGTGTTGTAGTTGGCCTTTTTGATTTCCTCCTTGCCGACCAAGAAGCGGAAGTTGATGTTGCTGAGCGAGGAGATGAACGACAAGATGGCCACATGAGCGACCAGGTCGGGCGCCAGCTTCGGATAGAACAGCCAGATGGCGAAGCCCATGATTACCGCAATAAGCGCAGCCCATACTGTGGAGGCTACTAGAATCTTCTTGAACGAATGGCGCGGGGCGAGGTAGATGATGCTTGCACCGCAGACAATATCGGAGAAGATAAGGATGAAGGAAATGGAGGTCAGGAGAAGCGCCTGCGTACCTTTGCCCGTATCGCCCATCGTTTGGGAGATGATAATGGCAATGGCGAAGTTGAGGGCTGCCGCCAGTATCTTAGTGCCAAAGGTATTTAGGATTTTCTTGAACACGGGGTTACTCAGGTTATCAACGGCAAAAATAGTAACAATCAATTATTTTTCCAAATCCGCCCACTACTACTATCGCTCTCGGCTCCTGTCACCGAAGCCAAGACATTGGTCTTTCCTTCCAAACGCAGCAATCCGAGGAAAGCAAAAACCAAAGCTTCCTTATAGTCGATGATTTGCTTTTCGGGCATGACCAACTCGTGTTTGGTGCGGGCTTGCAGGCGTTCGATGAGGAACTTGTTCCTTGCGCCACCTCCAGTGCAGAGGATCTTTCCTTTGGGCAGGAAGCTGATGGGCAGAGCGATTTGCAATGCTATATGCTCAACGAAGGTGGCCAGCATGTCGGGCACTTGGAGGTCTTTCAAAAGTTCTTTTTGATAGGTTTCAAAGAACTCTCTTCCCAAAGACTTGGGTGGTAGCTGTCCATAGAAAGGATGTTTGTTCAGCCGCTTCAAAAGCGTGATGTCCACCTTGCCACTGCGTGCCAACTCACCGTCACGGTCATAATCAAAGCCATTCATGTTGGCGAGATAGTTCAAGGCCTGGTTGGCGATGCAAAGGTCGTAGGCGATGCGTTTGCCATCCTCGTCGTAGGAGAGGTTGGCGATGCCACCGATGTTGAGACAAATCGCGTAGTCGCCAAAAAGCAGCTTGTCACCAATGGGAACGAGCGGTGCGCCCTGCCCGCCTTTGCTAACGTCCTCGCTGCGGAAGTCGTTGATGACTGTGAAGCCACATGCTTTGGCCAGTTCTTGTCCATCACCGATTTGTAGGGTGTAGTGCTCTTCGGGTCTGTGGAAGATGGTGTGTCCGTGCGAGGCTACGAAGTCGGGTGTGGCACTGTGCTTTTGGGCAAAGGCCAGCACTTGTTCGCCAAGGTATTTGCCATAGTCCTTGTCCAGCTGCACCAACTCCTCGGGTTGCTTGTGGAAGGCCTCGGAGAGTTGCTCGGTCCAGTATTCGGGATAGGGTAGGGTCTCGGCTTGCAAGATTTGGAAGCTGTACTTGTCGTTCTCTTCTTGGAAGTGTACAAGAGCGAGGTCTAGCCCGTCCAGCGAGCTGCCCGACATTAATCCTATGGAGATGTAAGAATTCAAAATCTAAAGATTTAAAGATTGAAGATTTGGTTCGCTTTGCGTAATTTTAAATTTTGTATTTTAAATTATCAAAGCAATGGTAACACCTTTCCCAGTTGTATGCTATTAGAGCCTTTGACGAGTATCGTCTTTCCGTTGAGGGGCTGACCCTCAAGATATTGACACAAGTCTTCTACCTTTGCAAAGGTCTTCCAATTAGGATTCTCGTTGTAAGTGCTGAAGTTCGACCCGACCAACAAGGCCTCCTTGAATTTCAGTTCTTTCATCAACTCGAGGATGTTGCGGTGCTCTTCCTCTGAGGCTATTCCCAACTCTCGCATGTCACCTAATATTAATAGGTGTTCCTCTCCACAGATGCTAGCGAAGTTAATCAATGCGGCACGCATGGAAGTGGGATTGGCGTTGTAAGCATCCATGATGATGCGGTTCTTGTTGGTTTCAATCACCTGCGATCGACTGTTGGTGGGCATGTAGGCTTCCAAAGCATCGATGATATCGTTCTCATCCACGCCGAAATATTGCCCCACGCAGATGGCAGCGGCCACATTCTCGAAGTTGTAACTTCCCACGAGATGGGTCTGGATGAGGTGCTCCCTCCAGCCGACGCTCAAATATGGGTTGCAGGCAGCAGGGGCGACAGGGCAAAAGGCAGCGCAATGTCTGCCATAGCTGATACGTTCTTGCCCCTCTGATTGCTCCCAAAGCAGCGGATTGCCTTGGTTGACGAATACAGCCTTTCCGTTGGCTTTGATATGCCTATAGAGTTCGGCCTTGGTCTTGATGACACCTTCAAAGCTGCCAAATCCTTCCAAATGTGCCTTGCCGATGTTGGTGATGAGGCCATAATCGGGGTCTGCGATTTTGCAGAGAAAGTCGATTTCCCCAGGGTGGTTGGCGCCCATTTCCACGACGGCAATCTCGGTCTCAGGCTTGATGCTCAGTAGGGTGAGTGGCACACCGATATGGTTGTTGAGGTTGCCCATCGTGTGGATGATGTTGTATTTCTTGGCCAGCACTGCCGAAACGAGTTCTTTAGTGGTTGTCTTGCCATTGGTGCCGGTGATGCTGAGCACTGTGGCCTTGCTCTGCGAACGGTGGTAGGCAGCTAAATCCTGCAAGGTCTTCAGCGTGTCATCCACAATCAAAATGCGTTCATGCCGAGGTAGGTCTTTACGGTCGGCAACGACGAGACTGGCCACACCTTGCTCGGCTACTTGTAGGGCGAAGTCGTTGGCATCAAAGTTCTCGCCTTTCAAAGCGAAGAAGACAGCGTCTTGCTCAATCTTTCGACTGTCGGTAGAGACTTTATGGGCTTTGAGGTAGTGCTGGTATATCGTTTCAATTGGATTCATGAGCTTTGGCTTTAATGAAAGAAGCCGCCTGACGGATCAAACGGCTTCAAAACTATCATGAAAAAGAATCTATTACTTACTTTGCAAAGGAACTGCCTACCTTGTTCATGGCGCAACGGAAACCGATGGTGGAAGCAGATTGGTTTTGATTGAGGTATCGGCGGGTGCCGGGACTCAGGTAGTAGGGACCATCGGCCCAAGAGCCGCCTTTGTACACTCTTGATTCATCGCTGATAAGTGTCGTACCAGGGGTGTCGTTAGTGGCAGCTTCATACATCTCTTTTGTGAACACGCTTTGGTCGTCTTGAGGATCGCTCCAGCGGTTGCGGATGGCTGACATATAGTCACCGTCATCGTAGTTGGAGTTGAAGCTCGTACGGTAGTTCTGACGCTTGGCTGCTTCTTCCTGAGGGATGGGCTCTCTGCGGATACGGCCGAGGGAGTCTTTCTGCAGCAGGAAGCCTTCGTCGTCAACGGCCTTGCGGGTAAACACGTTACCACGGAAAGGACTATAGTCGGCCACATCTTCGAAGGAGAGGGGACGATAGACGTCTTGGCACCATTCGGAGACATTGCCAGCCATGTTGTACAAGCCGTAGTCATTGGGCCAATAGGAACCAACAGGGGCTGGCAGGGCGGCGCCGTCGTTCAGATTGCCGGCAACACCCATGTAGTCACCAGGGCCTCTCTTGAAGTTGGCCATGAAGCTACCCATATATCTCTTGTTGTCGGTGCGAAGGCCGTCGCCGTTCCAAGGATAAACCTTGCGTTCGCTGACGATTTCGTTGGAGGTGTTACCCACCAGGCCAACAGCTGCGTATTCCCATTCGGCTTCCGTGGGCAGACGGTAGGAAGGCAACAAAATACCATCGTCCATTCTAACATTACGAACACCATCGCCGCCTTTTGAAAGGTCTTTCTTGCCGTTCTTAACTTTACCCGTGTATTGTCCAGCCAGATATGCATCAGTGTTGAAGTTTTCCTCATCTTGTTGAGTCGGATCCCAATCAAGGATGCCCGCTTCAACGAGCATCAACTCATTGACACGGTCGGTACGCCATGCGCAGTAGTCATTAGCCTGTACCCAGGTCACACCTACTACTGGATAGTCATTGTATGAAGGATGGCGGAAATAAATCTCAACCATGGGTTCGTTGTACGACAAACGGTCACGCCATACCAAGGTGTCAGGTGCAGCGTTGCGTACTACTTGAGGGTAGTTCTGGCCATACACGCGGTTCAGCCAGTAGATGTACTCGCGGTAGTCTACATTGCTGACTTCAGTGCGATCCATGAGGAAAGAAGGCACGGTCACTTTACGTGGTGAGTTGTCCCACGAATAGGTCAAATTGTCGGTCGTGGCGCCCATGACAAAAGTACCGCCTTCGATGGCAATCAGACCGGGACCGATTTCCTGGTCGTTGATTTCTGTAACTTCAAAGCCGCCATTGTTGGCATCGTTGTAAGCCCAACCTGTTGTGCGTGAGGACTTCTTGGAGCATGAAACGGTTAGCAGCCCAGCCAAAACGATGATGGCAATTGTTTTGAATCCTTGTTTTCTATACATTTTCATTCAAATTTGTTATCTTTAAACTCGATTGAGATGCTTTTATTGTACGCGTCTCGAAATTTTTCAAAAAAATCAGGCAAATTTAGGGACTTTTTTTGAATTGCTCACCATTTTTGAGAAAAAAACTTTTTTCTCCGCAATTATTGATCCACTGCAATAAAAAAGTAGTATTTTCGTTCCCTAATTAATTAAGAAGAAGTCTGTTGTTGTTTTGTTTATAATATATTGAATGATAAATAATTAGTTGTTTAATTTGACGAATTATGCATAATAAAACTCATATCGTATCGCTATTATTTCTGCTTTTGTTTGCTTTTTTGGCTCCTGCGGTTTTCTTCGGACAGGTGAAAACGGACTATTCGATTCGATTGCAATGGAAAGGAGTGGTTGAGGAGCATTATGCTAACGACACAATACTATATATCGGCCTTGAATCAGGGGAATATGAAAGTCCCATGCCGATTTTTTCCCAGTCGTTTCCTATTTATGACGATGCGGTAAAAGCAGAAGTGAAATGCCTGAATGTGAAGACGGCCGCTCTTTCTGATGAAGAGATGCAGATTGCCAGAAATTATTCTTATGGCTCTAATTTTGAGATGGAGGTTTCGCCGATTCGTTCTCGAAGCGAGTCTTTTCTTTCGGTGCGTATTGTGCCGTTCCGTCAGATGGGAGACCAATACGAGAAGTTGCTTTCCGCCACACTTTCTGTGACTTTGGTTCCCGATTTTGAGACTCGGAAATATAATCCTGGCTTTAAGACATCTTCGGCTATGTCGAATGGGTCATGGTATAAAATAGGTCTTCACGAAACTGGAATATACAAATTGACTGCTTCCGACTTGACGGACTTAGGAATTGATGTTTCATCAGTTGACCCGCGTCAAATTCGCATTTACCATAACGGTGGTGGAGTGTTGCCTGAACTGAATGCTGCTTCTCGCCCTGATGACTTGGTGGAGATTCCCATCTTTGTTTCAGGAGAGGCTGATGGCAGGTTCGATAACGGAGATTATATTCTGTTTTATGGTCGTGGCCCGGTTTGTTGGAAGCGTGACACGGAAAGGACGGCTTATGTCCATGAACAAAATCCTTACGATGATTATGCCTATGCTTTTGTCGTTTTGGGTTTGGGCGCAGGTAAGCGTATTAGTGAGGCGGGAGTGCCTTCAGGTTCGGTTGAGGCTACTGTCAATCAGTTTATTGACTATCAGGTGTATGAAAAAGATGATTATAATTTGAACCATTCGGGTCGCACTTATTACTGTGACAGGATGGATCTTACCTCGACCAAGAATTATAATTTCACTTTCAGCAATGTGATAACAACTAAACCATGTTGGGTTAAGACGGCATTGGCGGGCCGCAACTTCAAGCCCGCTAACTTTGAAGTGATGGTCGACAATGTGAAGAAAGCTACTTATCTCATCGCTGCAACCACTAGTTCAACGCAACATCCTTATGGTTATGAGGTGGGCGGATGGGTCACTGCCCATCCGTCGAACGAAACGATTCGCATCACTTTGAAACATGATGCCTTAGGCGCAAGTTCCACTTCCGAAGGCTATGTGGATTATATTCTCGTTAACGCATGGCGCAGTCTGAAGATGACTGGCGGTCAAATGCTTTTCCGGAATCCCGACGCAATTATTAATAATAAGGTGTATGAATACCAGCTTTCGGGTGCTTCGCAGCAAATGCAAGTGTGGGATGTGACCGCCCCGACATCTCCGAAAAAGGTGAAAGGACAACTCAATGGTTCTCTATTCAGTTTCAAAGTAGTGGGAGATCCTTCAAACGAGTTCGTGGCATTTAACGGCAATGCTTATTGCTCGGCAAAGGCTTTTGGCAAAGTTGACAATCAGAATCTTCACGGTGTACGTGATGTGGATTTCGTTATCCTTACTTACGCAGATTTCAGTTCGGAGGCTGAACGACTGAAGGCCCTTCACAATCGAATTGATCCGGATTTGAATATTTTCATTACTACCCCTGAACTGGTTTATAACGAGTTCAGCTGTGGCGCTAAGGATATCTCGGCCATTCGTGATTTCTGCCGTATGCTTTATCTTGACAGCAGTCCTGGCCGCAAAATCAAATATCTGTTGCTGTTGGGTGATTGTTCATACGATTACAAGAATCGTGACGGGATTGTGGATTTTGTTCCTTCCTATGAAGCCGTGCTCTCGCTTTATATGAGGGATGCCTACGTCACGGATGATTATTTCGGTTGTATGGATGAAACCGAAGGCAATATTGGACATTCTTTGGCTGATATTGGCATTGGCCGTTTTCCAGTGACTACTCTTGAACAGGCTTCTCAAATGGTTGACAAAGTAGAACGCTATGTCGTGAAAGATGCCAATACAATGCAGCCGTGGCGTAATACTGTCACCTTCTTTGCGGATGATGGTGAAGGCGATTTTGTGAACAATGCTGAGACATTGGTCAACATGTTGCCGGGTGTGGGTGGCGATGGCGTTGTGGTCGACAAAATATATCTTGATGCATATCCGCAAATCAGCGCGCCAGGTGGTGAAATTGCCCCTGAGGTGAATGCTGCTATCAACAGCCGCATTGAGAAAGGGACCTTGGTGCTCCATTATGTCGGCCACGGCGGCGAGGTGCAGCTCTCGACGGAGAAAATCATGCAAAGGAAAGATGTTGACTCTTGGCGTAATGCCCCGATGTATCCGCTGATGATTACGGGCACTTGTGAGTTCAGCCGTTATGATGACCATGTCCGCACTGCCTTGGGCGAATATGCATTTCTGAATCCCTACGGCGGCATGGTTGCCATGTTTACTACATCTAGATTGACAATGGGAGTCGACAATCAAGACTTTGCTAAAGGTATTTATAACAATTTGTTCCGTATTAATGGTGGCGAGCATTACCGCTTGGGTGATGTCTATCGCATGGCAAAGACAAAAGGAAGTTATGCCGAGAAACGTTATGTCTTTTTTGGCGACCCTGCATTGCGTCTGGCCTATCCGAAATGGAAGGTGGAGACGTTGAGCATCAATGGTCAATATCCAGGGTATGATTTGGACTCTATTCAAATCAACGACACCACTTGGCAAACCTATCCTCTTTATCATGATACTATCAGTGCTTTGCAACCTGTTAATATTGAAGGTGTTGTAAAGGATTTAGATGATAATGTAGCCACCAATTTCAATGGTGTGGTGCATGTGACGATTTACGACAAGGCGGCGGAACTCGCCACCTTGGGCACGGCAGATGCCAATAACAATGTCTATCATTTCAATTTGAGGAATAGTGTGATATTCAATGGGAAAGCAGAAGCTGTAAACGGCAGGTTCAAGATTAACTTCATTGTGCCGCGCGACATCGCCTATCGCTACGGTCAGGGCTTGATAAATTATTATGCTACGGATTATGAGGTGGACGCAAACGGGAATTGCGACTCGTTCATCATCGGAGGGTTCTATGATGATGCTTTTGAGGATAACGATCCGCCAGAGATACGGCTTTTCATTGACGATACCTTGTTTGTGGACGGAGGCGTGACGAGCGAGAACCCCATCTTGCTTGCCTATATCGAGGACGAGAGCGGTATCAACACTACAGGTGCTGGCATCGGCCATGACATCATGGCTTCGCTAACAGGAACGTCGAACAACGCGTATTGTCTCAATGACTATTTTTCAGCCAAAATCGACAAGCCTGGTCATGGTACCATTACTTACAAGATGCAAGACCTGCCCGATGGTGATTACACCCTGACTTTGAAGGTTTGGGACATCTATAACAACTCGGGCACCGCCACCATCAACTTCACCGTGATTAACAGCGGTGGCATGCACGTTGAGAACGCTTACAACGTACCCAATCCTGTGACGGACGAGACTTGTTTTGTGTTCGATCACAATCAGGTAGGTAACAATGTGAAAGTGAATATCTACATCTATGATGTTATGGGTCGTTGGGTGAACACGCTCTCTGAGACCGTAGCAGGCACCTCGGCCCGCATTGCGCCTATCCGCTGGAATGGCTGTGGCGCAAATGGCGAACGTCTCCGAAATGGCATCTATGTCTATCGTATCGTTGCCGTTAATGATCAGGGTGAAACGGCCTCTATAGTGTCAAAGTTAGTTTTAAGTAAATGAGAATAGGTATGAAAAGAAGGAATATTATCGTTTTGTCAAGCATCTTGCTATTTATGTTTTGTGCTCAAGTAGGCTTAGCTCAAGAGAATACTTATCAGTCGGTGCTGAGCAACCATACTTGGCATCGTCTTTCTGTGACCCAGGAAGGCGTATATCAGATGGATTATGCCACATTACAAGCTATGGGCATTGATATAAGTAGCTTGAATCCAAATCAGATACGTATTTTTGGCAATGTTTCGGGGATTCTGCCTGAAAAGAATTCCGAAGCCCGTCCCGATGACCTAACGGAGATGGCCATTTGTGTTACAGGTGCCGAAGATAATAGTTTTGATGAGGGTGACTTGGTATTGTTCTATGGTCAAGAACCAACGCGTTGGATTTTGGTTGACGGAAACAACAAAACCTATCGGCGCGAGCGCAATTATTATTCCGACACCACATATTATTATATGTGTGTTGACAGTGGCAATGATGGACTGAGGGTGGGAGAGAAGCCCTCTCTTCCCTTGGAGGACGCTACGACGATTATCACAGAGTTCCCTGATTATTTTTGGCATGAGGAAGAACTGTTTTCACCTTATAATATTGGACAGAATTGGTTCGGCGAACGTATTTCTTCTGAAAATACAGAACTATCTGTACCTTTTGTTTTTCCCAATTTGGTGAAAACCAAGGCCCTGACTGTGAATGCTCAAGTTTTGGGCCGAATCATGAGCGGTTATTTGTATTATGATGTTTGGGTGAAAGACAATCACGTCATGGATAATGTGTCGGTGAAGTATTATGGCAAGAACTTTTACGGAAGGTTGTCGTCTTTCGAGAAGCAAATCATGTTGGATTCTGATAGTGCAAGCTTCGATTTGAGCTTGCGTTTTGATCCGCTGGCTTCCATGTATTTGGATTATGTGGAGGTGTATGGTTGGCGTCAGCTGATACGTACGGATGACAATTTTCTCTTCCGCTTGATGCCAAGCCAGTTTGGCGATGAAAAGAGTGCTGTTTGGGTGCAAAATACGGATTCCGATTATCTGCTTTGGGAGGTGACCTCTCCCTTGCGGCCAGTTGTCCAGGATGGCGTATTAAGTGGTGGTAATTTGGTGTTCGCCACTGATGAGAGGACGGAAAAACGATTTGTTTTGTTCAAGCCTTCCGAGACGTATCATGTCGCAAGTTGGACGTCGCTGCCCAACCAGAATGTGCATGCCATAGCCGAAGCTGACAATCTGATCCTTACCGTACCTCTCTTTTGGGAACAGGCACAGGCTTTGGCGGATTATCATGCTGAAAAGGATGGGTTAACAAGTGTGCTTGTCGATGTGAATGAGATTTACAATGAGTTTTCGACGGGTCGGCCCGAGCCTACAGGTATACGCGATTTTGTCCGCATGGTTTATCGACGTAGTGGAGGAAGACTTAAGTATCTGACCTTATTTGGTCGGTCTTCGTTTGATTTCCGCGACATTTTAGGCGCTGGAAAAGATTTCGTGCCTTGTTATGAAACCATGAATGAACCTCATAATCAGGTAAGCTTCTGTTCCGACGATTATTATGCCTTGATGGATGATAACGAAGGATCCAACTGTGGAGGCCGTGTTGACATTGGCGTCGGTAGGATTCCTGTTTCTTCAGTGGAAGAAGCCGAGACGGTGTTGCGAAAGATTTATCATTATGATGATTTGGCAGCTACACAAGGCCAATGGAAGACGGATGTGCTGTTTTTCGCTGATGATAAGGATTCAGGTTATGTAAGAAACAGTGAGACGTTTGAGAGTATGATGGATACCATTTGTCCTCCTTTCACAGGCAAAAAGGTGTATTGTGGAGCCTATCCCGTAGTCAACACTTCGAGTGGCGTGACAATTCCTAACGCCACTTCCGATTTGTTGCAGACGCTGGATAAAGGTGTGCTGGCTGTGATTTATACAGGTCATGGTGGCGTCAGGGGATTGACAGAAGACAATGTCTTCACCAATGCCGACATTACGTCTTTGCAAAATTATGACAGGATGCCTTTCGTTTTTACCGCTACATGTGAGTTTACCAAATATGATAATCCTTTGCTGGTCTCAGCTGGCGAATTATTGTTCTTGAATCCTCGAGGCGGCTGCGTGGCATTGTTCACCGCTTGCCGTCCTACCTATGCTCACGACAATCTTCGTCAGTCAAAGGCACTTATGGATGTGCTCATGCGGCGCGATGAAGAAGGACGTCCGCTTCGTTATGGTGATATCGTTATGAGGGCAAAGAGCAACCTGCTCAACTATGATAACCAGAATAATCCGATCAACAATAAAAATATCCGGTATCTGTTTGTAGGCGACCCATTGCTACGCTTCCCCATGCCGCAGGAAAACATCGTTGTGCAGAAAATCAACGGCGAATTGGTTGGTGGAATAGATAACCTTAATCTCCATGCAATGAGTATGGTCACGGTGGAAGGTGAAGTCAGAACGCAAACGGGCACACTCGATAATGGATTCAACGGAACTCTTTGGGTCAGGTTCTATGACAAAAAATCGAAAATGAAGGTGGTATTCGATCACGATCCCTCCAAAAATGTGTATTATTATAAGGATGTACTTTATCAAGGGCAGGTCAGTGTGAATGCTGGTAGATTTACTGTGTCGTTCCAAGTACCTTTGGATATCAAGCCTGAAAGTGGTGTTCCGCGCTTCAGCTTCTATGCTTATGATTCCATTCGAGGTGTGGATGCTATGGGTAAGTTTGATGACCTTATTTTGGGCGGCATCGACCCGGCAGCTTTCCCTGACGATCAAGGTCCAACGATTTCGTTCTATTGGAACTCGCCCGATTTCGTAAATGGTCAGTCGGTGGAACGTCAGGGTGTACTTTATGCCGACCTTTATGACGCCCAAGGCATTTATCACTATGATTATTGCTTAGGACGTGACATTGTTTTGAATAGTAATTATTCCTCCTATAATCGTATCGTTCTCAACGATTGTTTTGAGCCTGCCTTGAACGACTTCCGCCATGGGCGGATAGCTGTTCCTCTTTCTGATCTTGAACCTGGCACTTACGAGTTTGACCTCAAGGTTTGGGACACTCAAGACAATTCTTCCGAGGCCAGTCTTTGGTTTGTCGTTGATGATGACCTGTATCTGTCGCAAGTGTTCAATTATCCCAATCCATTCTCTGAAGAGACTTATATCACGTATAGTCATACAGGTGAAGACGGTGATTTTGAAGTTAATATAGAGATTTTCGATATCATGGGGCGACCAGTGCGCCACTTGCATCGTAAGGTCAGTGCAATGGAAGGCACTATCGAACCCATCCGTTGGAATGGCTGTGACTATTCGGGAACACCCTTGCGTTCAGGTATTTACCTTTATCGTCTCACCTTGACCGATGAATCTGGATACTTCCGTACCGTCAGTCAGCGTATGATAATCCAACGTTGATGCGAAATTTTTTTTTCGAACCGGTACAATAAGCCATTTGAATAATCGTTATCTTTGCAATATTAAAATACGGAATTTGAATATGAAAATCAAGAAAACTCTCGTTGCCGCCCTATTGATGGTTGCGGCAGTATCTTATGGACAGAACAACAACTACATTGGACAGGATTACAGTGTTTCTCCTAATGTGATTACGACAGCTGTACCATTTGTTTCTATCGCTCCTGATGCTCGTGGCGGTTCGATGGGCGATTGCGGTGTGGCCTCTGAGACGGATGTCTATTCCATGAATTACAATGCTGCAAAGTATGCATTTATGGAAGACAAGTTCTCGATCGGCCTTGGCTATAGCCCTTGGCTGCAGAAGCTGACTAAAGACATGCGTCTTGCATATTTGGCAGGGGCGTATAAAATCAATGACCGCTCTTCGGTAGCGGCAACACTTCGCTATTTTAGTTGTGGTGAAATCGAGTTTAGGGATAACAACAACATATCACAAGGTAAATACAGCCCCAATGAATGGGCTATTGATGCTACCTATTCTCGTATGCTCGGCGATTATCTGTCGGGTGCCGTGGCAGGCCGTTTCATCTATTCCGACCTGACCCAAAACCAGACCGACTATGGCCGTCCCGGCATTTCTGTAGCTGCTGATGTTTCCGTGTATTATAAGAAGCCAGTGGAATGGTTCAGCAGTATGGATGCCGACTTTGCATGGGGCGCATCCATCAACAACATTGGTAGTAAGATTACCTACAACGGACAGTCAGACCGCCGCGACTTCATTCCGACTACATTGCGTGCTGGTACCAGTCTGAAACTTGAACTTGATGAGTACAATTCATTGGCCTTCATGGTCGATTTCTCCAAACTCCTGGTGCCTACACCTCCAGTTATTGAAAGAAACGAAGCAGGACAACCTGTGGTCAATGATGATGGCAGCTACAAGATTTTGTATGGTTACAATAACAACGTTTCCGTGGTACAAGGTATGATTCAATCCTTCTACGATGCTCCTGGATACGGATGGAGTGAAGAGAAGCAAGATTATGTACATTACGGCACCTTCTATGAGGAATTGTGCGAGATCAACATTGGTGCAGGTGTTGAGTACTGGTATAACAACGTCTTTGCTGTGCGTGCCGGTTATTTCAATGAGACAGCTCTGAAGGGCAATCGTAAGTATGTCACCCTTGGTGCCGCTTTGAAATATAATGTGTTTGGCTTGGATGTCTCTTATCTGATTCCTGTGAATAGTGTTGTGGGTAGCAATCCTTTGGAGAACACCTTACGTTTCAATCTCACTTATAGCATGGGCAGAAAGAAGGGCTAAGTTTTTCGTATACAAAAAAAGTGGCGGCTGAATGTTCAACCGCCACTTTTTTTGTCCCATTAGAATATCAATGCCAGCAAAACATACAGCCAGTGGGCTGCGATGCCAGCGCAAAGACCACCAATGGTGTGTGCGCCAATGGCCTTGCCGATGAGCTTGCGATAGCCGAGGCTGTCAAGCATGGCGGCATGGGTGCTGAGGAAACCGCTCCAGCACATACCGATAGCGGTGAACACGGCAATGGCATTGTTGTCGATGATGCCTTCGGTGATGAAACGAGGTACCAAACCGATGGCGGCACCCACCGCGCCGAGGGCAGTCATGGGGAATGAAATCAAAGCGCCATCCTTGAAGCCAAAGAGCCAATCGAAGATGAAGTTGATTTTGTTGGCAGCCCAGCTGATGACGGGCACGCCTTCGTAAGCAACGCCAAGGTATTCACCGTTTTCACCAGCAGCGCCAAAGGTGAGCATCATCACGATGGTGGAGATGCAAAGCACGCCAGGGATGATGGCGAAGCCGATGCTTACGCCGTCCTTGCCTCCGTCGAGCAACGAGTTGAGAAAACGCATGAACACGCCGCCTTCGCTCTTGAAGGAAATCTGTTGCTCGTCGCCGCCAAACTCCTCGTCGACAGGCGCGTCCAGCTCAGGATAGGTCTTCAAGGTGGAACGTTGCATCAGCCTTGTGGAAACGATACTGCCAATGACGGCACCGGCAACACCAACCAAGGCTCCCTTACCGAATCCCAAGCCCGTCATGAAAGCCACGACCACCAAGCCCATGCCAAAGGCTGTGCCGAAGTTGGTGAGTGAGACGAGTTGGTACTTCTTGAAGTAACGGTTGAAGTTCTTGTCATGTGCCAGCGTGATGATGGCTGGGTTGTCGCTGAGGAAGGTCATGATGGCGCCCAAGGCTGCAACGCCGGGAAGGTTGTAGAGAGGCTTCATTAGTGGGCGCAGCAAGTTTTCCAACAGACGTACCACGCCAAACTCGGTGAGCAGCTTGCTGATGGCGCCCATGAGTACGCAGATGGCCATGATGTAGAACACGGTCTCCAGCAGCAGGTGGTATGCCGTCTGCATAAAGGTGTTCAACATCTTGGGAAGGGTCATCTTGTAAGCGAGCAGTCCAAAAAAGGCGAAGAAGATGATGAGGAAGAAGATGGCTTCGAAACTACGTTTGGTGGTGAACCTCAGTGGCCGTTCCAGCTTCTCTTCGATTTTCTTGAAGATTTTTTCCACCCGGTCGTGATAGAACGTGGTGGTTCGTTTGATGGTGTTGTATTTTGTCTTTACCATAGCGGATTAGTTTTTCTTGAGGTTAAGCAGGTTGATTTTCCAGGTAAGGCCTAGGTTGGCTTGGAACTTGCTGATACCATCAGAGCTGGTATGTGAACCGCAAAGGTGGAGACGCAGGCTTCGGTCACCCATGGGATAGTATTCGAAACCAATGCTCTCGAAATCTACCTTCTTGCCAGGGACGACATACTGGTCGTAGGCTTCGGTGTTGGGGAGTTGGGCTTGGTTGAAGTCATAGCCAGCCTTGGCAAAAACGATCCATTTCGGCCCGATGTCTACACCAATACCGTAAATGGCTGTGATGTCTTGGCCAAAGAACTTGTCTTGCTCAAACGAGGCGCGGTTGATGACGTCCAAATACATCTCCACGCCCTTGAATTGCAACTTGTTACCTAAGGCGATGTAGTTGATGAACTTACCGAGTTGGTATTCAATCATGTTGACGGAATAGGCCGTCTTGAACACGCCGAAATTGCCGTACCACATCAGGTTGTAGGAGTAGATGCTCTGCATGGCCTGGTTGATGAAGGGCGAGTTACACATCTGAACGAGGAAATGGTTCTTGCCGGAATTGTCCTTATAGTTTAAGGAGGCGCCTACCTCGTAGCAGCACACGGTGTTCCAGAACTCGGTGCCATAGTAGATGTCGATGGGGTTGGAGTCGTATTCCCAACCTCCGATGGCCACGACTTGCTTACCAGCAGAGAGGAAGAAGTTGTCGGTGAAGTTCCAGTTGAGGTAAGCCCAGTCTGTACCTTGGAAGAAGGTGTTGGCGAAGCCGATGTTCGGTGTGTTGAGCCTTTGGCGCAGGTGGTAAGAGAACTTGCTGCCAATGGTACCGTCTAAGGCGACGACTAGATATTTGCCTGCAAAACCATGATCGGTTTTTGGAGCAACGGTGTCGTGCCCAGGATGGTAGTCGAGGGTGAAGTCGGCACGGGTGTTCAGATGCAGGTTGTCAAGGGTGACAAAAGGCTTCTTGTCTTGCGGGAATGCCTGCAAGCAGGTGAAGAGGCCTAAAATGGTGAGGAGTAACGCTTTTCTCATACGCAAATAAATTTGCTGCAAAGGTAAGAATTAAAAGTGTTGGGATTGGCGTTTGTGGCAACAAAAAAAACGGGGCGGATGACTCCGTCCCGTTGTGGGGTTGGTTTTGCAAAGACTTTAGCAGACTTCGATGGTCTGCACGGCCTGCTTCTTCTCATCAACTGTCACCTTCGGGATGACGATGTCGAGGATGCCGTTTTCGACCTTGGCGCTGATTTGCTCCTTGTGGATGTCCTCAGGTAGCATCACCGTTTGGCGGAAGTGTTCGACCGAGAACTCGTGACGCAGGTAGCGCATCTCTTCTTTGTTCTCTTTCTTCTCGCTCTTGTTCTCTTTGACCATCTCGACGACGAGGTTACCTTCGGCATCGATGCTCAATTTGACGTCTTCCTTGGTGAGACCAGGGATGCAAAGTTCGAGTTTGTAGTTGTCTTTCGTCTCCATGATGTTCATGCGGGGCGTTGAATAAGTCGTGTCGTTCCAGTTCATCAGTTCGTTGAACAGTGTAGGCATAAAGTCTTGATTTCTTCTAGTTACTAACATGGTTTTGATCTCCTATTTTTTAATTGTTGTTTATTTGTTGTTTGTTTAATCGTTTAATTGTTTGTCGATTCGCGTCATTGCGAGGAACGAAGCAATCCAGAATAACCATCTTTCTTTTCTTCGTCCCTTTCCTTTCGTTCGGACGACTCCACCTAGTCAAATTCTTTGCCAGAGCCAATAACGGGTCAAAAACCTTATTTTTGCTGACAAAATTTCCGATTTATTATAATTTTGAATAAAAACGCATGACAAAATTTCCGAAATCAGTGGTTTTTTGTATGGCTTTATTCCGTATTTTTGCACTCTGAAAACGAGCCCGAAATCATGGAAGAAAAGCTATTTAATAAGAATTACCTTTGCCTTTGTACAGCTAACTTCTTGTTTTTCTTTTCGTTCTATCTGTTGCTGCCCGTGTTGCCCTTCTTCATCATGGAGAAATACCAAGCGGGCAATGCGGTCATCGGTACCGTGATTTCATGTTACACGCTGGCCACTTTGGTGGTGCGTCCTTTTTCAGGCTATATGATGGACACCTTCAAGCGCAAACCATTGTACCTGTTGGCATTGTCCATATTTACGGCTGTGTTTGTCGGCTATCTTTTTGCGGCTACTATCACCATATTAATAATTGTACGTATTGTTCATGGCTTGGCTTTCGGCTTGACTTCGGTGGGCGGCAATACTTTGGTCATTGATGTGGTGCCGTCGGAGCATAGGGGAGAGGGCATTGGCTATTATGGCGTGGCCAACAACATCGCCATGGCGGTTGGACCCATGACGGGCTTGTTCGTGTACGAGCATTTTAGTTTCAATGCTATCTTCTTAGGTTGTATGGGCTGTAGCTTGTTGGCGGCTTTGTTTGCCTCAAGGATTCAGACCAAAGTAAGACCGCCTGTCAAGCGCCCACCGATCTCTTTGGACCGTTTTATTTTGATAAAAGGCTTGTTGGCGGGTGTTTCGTTCACTTTGTTGGCCTTCGCGTATGGTCAGATTTCCAATTATATTGCCCTCTATGCCAAAGAGATGGGCTTGACTATCAGCAGCGGTTTGTTTTTTACTGTGTATGCCGTCGGGCTGATAGCCTCGCGCCTTTTTGCAGGTAAGATGGTTGATAAGGGCAAGGTGACACAGACTATCGCTTTGGGTCTGGGTATCGTTGTGTTGGCCATGTTCGGTCTCGGCATGTGTCACCATTGCAATGCTTTGGGCACAGACTACACAGCTGTGGCTTTCCTGTTGATTGCCTTGTGTTGTGGCTTGGGTTTTGGCGCGGCTTTCCCGTCGTTTAATGCCCTGTTCATCAATCTTGGCACCAATGCACAGCGTGGCACGGCCACCTCCACCTATCTCACCACATGGGACTTGGGGCTCGGCATCGGCATCTTCTCAGGTGGTATGCTGGCTGAGCATTTCTCGTTTTCGACTGCCTATCTGGTGGCCTCGGCTTCGGTGATGGTGTCGCTCATCTTTTTTGTCATTGTTGTAACACCTCATTATCAGAGAAATAAACTACGCTGATGCACCCTGTTAATCCCATAGTACAGCTTCGTGATGCCACATTGGATGATGCTCCTTTTATTGCGCGTGTGGTTTTGGCAGGCATTGACATGCTTGACATTGATGCCGTTCTCCCCGATGAACAGCGTGCGATTTTTGAACATTTGATTGAGATTTGCCGCATGGACGACACCTTGTATAATTATTGCAACACGCGCATTGCCGAGGTTGACGGTAAGCCTGTGGGGGCATTGGTGGCGTACGATGGTGCATGTTATGCCAAAATGCGGGAAAAGACCTTTGGACTTGTGCAGCAAACTTCTGGCATGGACTTGAGCCGCAATGCAATGGAAACCGGTCCAGGTGAGTATTATCTGGACAGCATGGCCATTCTATCCGACTTTAGGGGCGTTGGCATCGGTAAGATGTTGATGCGTGACCGTGTGGATTTTGCCTTAAATAATGGTTTTCAAAAAGTTACCCTTTTGGTTGATAAGGACAAGCCGCGTTTGCAAGAGTATTATCAAAGCGAGGGCTTCTCTTTCAGCAAGGAGATGTTTGTGTTTGGAGCATGGTATAATAAACTGGAGAAATTTTAGCATTTTTGTATTGGGCGAAAGTTTTTTTCTACTTTTGCTGCAATAAAACCTATTTCCTATGAAAAAACTTCTCCTTTTTGCCCTTATCATTGTGGCATCATTCCAACTTTCCGCTCAGCAAATGCTGGTCGGTTCCTACAATATCCGCTATAAGAACGCCAACGACAGCATCAATGGTGAGATATGGACCAAGCGTTGTCAGGTCATCTGCGACCAAGTGAACTTCATGGCGCCTGAGATTTTCGGGACACAAGAAGTGCTATATGTCCAACTCCAAGATATGCAGAAGGCTTTGGATGGCTATGATTATATCGGCATTGGGCGTGATGATGGTAAACGTGGTGGCGAACATGAAGCCATCTTTTACAAAAAGGATAAACTCCAGCTTTTGGACCATGGTGACTTTTGGCTCAGCGAAACCCCTGACAAGCCTGGCTTAGGATGGGATGCGGTGTGCATCCGCATCTGCACTTGGGGGAAATTTGCCACGAAGGAAACGGAACAACGTCACGGCTTGTTCAATCGCAGAAAAGCGGGGAAAGGGAAAGTGTTCTATTTCTTCAACCTCCACATGGATCATGTAGGTGTGGTGGCGCGACGTGAAGCGGCCAAACTGGTGGTAGCCAAAGTTCGTGAGATTGCCCAAGGAGCGCCTGTGTTCATCATAGGAGATTTCAACGTGGACCAGAACGATGAGATTTACACGATTTTCACGAAATCAGGTTTGTTGAAAGACTCCTATGATGTTGCTCGTATCCGATTCGCTGAAAACGGCACGTTCAATGCCTTCAAGACCAACTATTTCACCAATAGCCGCATTGACCATGTGTTTGTGTCACCAAATACAAAGGTGGAGGCCTACGGGGTGTTTACCAACAGCTATTGGACGCCTGATGACGACCCGGATGACAACCTAAAGGCCAACGATGCACCGCAACAGATCTCGTTTGACACCTACATCCGGCATAATCCTTCTGACCATTATCCGGTGTTCGTGAAGATAAGGTTGTGAGGTAATGTGATAAGAGGGGACGAATGTTATATTATTGCTATGTCTTTTAATTCCATCCAATTCGCTTTATTTCTCCCAATAGTGTTTTTGCTCTATTGGCTCGTTTTTGATAAGCTTATTGAAAAATCCAGGTACCAATTGCAGATGCAAAACGCATTTGTTGTTTTGGCTAGTTATGTGTTTTATGGATGGTGGAACAAGCATTTTTTGGTGCTCATTTTCTTTACTTCATTCAGCTCGTGGTTGAGTGGATTGCTCATTGAGAATGCAAAATCAAGCAAAGCATCCAAAACTTGGATGGTTGTTAACGTTGTTGTAAACATCAGTATTCTGGCGTTTTTTAAATACTACAATTTTTTTATAACAGAGTTTTGTCAAGCCTTCCATGTCCTATCAAACAAGAACTTACTGAAAGTGATTCTTCCGGCAGGAATCTCGTTTTATACGTTCCAAGCCGTTTCATACTCAGTTGATGTGTATAGAAAAAAGACCGAGGCTACAAGAGATATTTTGGCTTTCTTCGCATTCATTTCTTTTTTCCCTCAACTTGTTGCTGGACCCATTGAAAGGGCGACCAATCTATTGCCACAGTTTTTGCGAAAACGCGAGTTTGACCAACAACAGGCCACAGATGGTATGAGGCAATTTCTTTGGGGATTGTTTAAGAAAACGGTTGTCGCCGATAATTGTGCGCTTCATGTAAGTTCTGTCTTTTATTGGTCAAGTAGAACGGTTATTCCAGGAAGTGATTTGTTACTTGCTGCCGTTTTGTTCTCTTTTCAGATTTATGCAGACTTCTCAGGTTATTCCGATATGGCAATTGGAACATCCAAATTGTTTGGTGTCAAGTTGATGCAAAACTTTAAGTTCCCTTATTTTTCAAGGAATATGGCTGAGTTTTGGCGGAGATGGCACATTTCTCTCAATTCTTGGTTCCGTGATTATGTCTATATTCCCCTTGGAGGAAGCCGAGTGAAAAAGCCAGTTGTCGTTAGAAACATATTTGTTGTCTTTATTTTAAGTGCGATGTGGCATGGTGCGGGATTGAATTATATTCTTTGGGGTGTATACCACGCCTTGTTGATAGTTCTATTGTTTTTGTTGCACAAAAATCGGAAAAATCTTGATGTGGTGTCTTCTGGAAGAATACTGCCGAATTTGAAAGAAACTGCACAGATGCTGGTCACATTTATGCTTGTGACATTTGGTTGGATTGCTTTTCGTTCAGATAACCTTCATTTCTTCTTCAATTATGTTTCTGGGATGGCACAATGGGGGACGTTGCGTGCAACTTATCGCTTTTTTATTCAATCCGATATGTGGCCGATAAACTTGTTTATTTGTCTCATGCTGGCCGTTGAATGGTTGCAAAGAGACAAGGAGTTTGGTCTTGATATCCAGTTCATCAAATATGGTTGGATTAGGTGGGCTGTTTATTTGGCTGTTAGTGTAATGATTATCATGGTTGGAGGCTTGCCAGAGCCTTTTGTGTATTTTCAATTTTGAAATAAATGAAAGGATTTGTTAGAAAAATAATATGGTTTGTGCTTTTGCTTATCGTCCCTATGGCTGCGATATATGTGGTGTGTTGTTTTCAAAAAGGAAAAAAGTATTCCGTTGATACTATTTATGTGTGGGGGGATTCGCAAATGGTTCAGGGATTGGATTTGTCTTTGGTGTCCTCTTGTCTTTCGAGACAAGTTCTGTCTTCTGCAAGGCATGCTGGTGGCGTATATGACTTTTTGGTTAGTATTGAACATATTCCCGAAAGCTCAACATGTATTATTGAATTTCCCGAATCGGCATTTTTTCGCACGCCTAGATTGGATTATAATCGGACTGGTTTGGAATTTCATAGCCTTTGGTCGATGATTCAAGCAAATGCTCCGTTACATGAGTGCATAAGGATCTTTATTTTGAATCGTAGCCAAATGTTTTCTTGTAAGAATGTTTTTTCTTCAAATCATACGTTGTATCCGTTTGTTTCTGAGTTGCAGTATCCCCAGCCATTGAGTCGGTTTTATTACTTGTTTAACAATAAGTCTGTAGACTCAGGTTGGAAAATTGCAACTTACGAATATGGACTTTCTCAATTGAATAAAAAGGGATGCAGGATTGTGTTTATTCAGTTTCCATTTGAGAAACAAGTTGAACAATATGCTAAGCAATCGGTCAATAGGATTCTTTCTGAAAGAGTTAAGAATAGATTACTTGACGAGTTTACTATTGTTACAGATACATTATCTCTTCCTAACGATAGTCTACAAATGTATGATTTGTCCCATTTGAATGAAGTGGGGGCAAGACATGTTGCATTGGAAGTTGCCAAAGCGATGCAGCAAGATACAGTTTGCAATCGGTTCTTTTTTGTGGAGTTAAAATAAGGTAGATGCTTTCTGAAATAATATGCATTTGCTAATTCAGCTTCCTTCTTTTTATTTCGCTCCAAGTCTGCAACACCACTGAAATGATAATCAGTGCAATGCCGATGCAGAATGAATAATTCAACTCTTTGTATTCGCTGAAAATGAACATCGAAAGGATGATGCTATAGACAGGCTCCAAGTTATAGGTAAGGTTGACAGTGAAAGCTGGAATCTTTTGTAGCACAATGATTTGCAGCAAACATAGTCCTATGGTGCAAATCACGACCATGAAGGCGAGGTAAGGATAGTCCATTCCGACGGGATAGAGCCGACCGACAGGGATGAACACATTATATAAAGGAATAAGGCAGGTCAGGCCAATAAGACCGCCAATCATCTCCCAAAGCAACATGTTTTTGGCTTCGTAGTGTTTGCCAACGCGTTGGTTGGTGATGGCAAACAAGGCATAAAGCGCCGAGGAAACCACGCCCAAGACTATACCCAAACGGTAACGCGAATCGAACTGGAAAATCAGATAGATGCCGAGTATGGTGAGCAGACTGAAAAGGAACTCGCGACCGGAAAATTTGTGTTTGTTGATGATGGGCTCGAACAAGGCCGTGAAAAACCCTACCAAGGAGAAACATACCACACCAATGCTGACATTGGAGGCCTTGATTGAGGCATAGAAAAACACCCAGTGCAGACAAAGCAACATGCCCACACCGCCCATCTGCAAAATGTCCCTGAATTTGTATCGTTGTAGGGACGCGTGGCCGTGCGTCTCTGTAAAGCGCAAATATAGGAACATCAACAAAGCGGCAGCAGCCATGCGCCACCACACCAAAATGGCGGAATCCAAGGTGATGAGTCTTCCCAACACGCCGGTAAAACCCGCGATAAATACCGAGAGATGGAGCAGGAAATAGTCTTTCTTCATGGTTTTCTGCGTTGGCGTACGGCCTCAAAGGTGACAATGGCGGTGGTCACCGAAACGTTGAGCGAGTCGGCGATGCCGTTCATAGGGATGATGATATTCTGGTCGGCAGCCTTGACCCAAGCTTCGGAAATGCCCGTGGCTTCGGTTCCCATCACTAAGGCAGAGGCCTTCCGGAAGTCGGCGTCGAGGTAATCGATGGAGGCCTTAAGGTAGGTGCAATAGATGGTGATGCCATTCTTTTTCAGCCAGTTGATACAGTCCCCTGTGGAGCAGGCGTAAACAGGCACGCTGAAGATGCACCCGATGCTGGCTCGGATGGCGTTGGGGTTGAAAAGGTCGGTGGCAGGGTCAGCCACGATGACGGCATCCACGCCTGCCGCATCCGCGGTGCGCATCACGGCACCAAGGTTGCCTGGCTTTTCCACGGTCTCCAACACGATGATTAAGGCGTCTTTCTTTGGCTTGAACTCACTGAGGCTCTTGTATTTGGGTATGGCCACGGCCAACAAACCGTCGCTACCTTCACGGTAGGCAATCTTGTCAAACACCTCTTCCGTGACAGTCTCGATGAAAGCGGCATTAACCTTCACGGGCTCGCGCAATAATGGCTCACAGACATAAAGTTGCTCAATCTCAAATCCACATGCCTGTGCGCGTTCAATCTCACGTTGTCCCTCTATAAGGATGCGGTTTTGCTCGCGGCGTTCGGCAGCCTTCTGCAATTTGACGAGGTTCTTTATCTTGGGATTTGTCTTGCTTGTAATCATTGCTTTTTTGCTTTCAATTGTGACAATACCAGTCCGATTACGACCACCAAGATACCGATAATCTTGTTCGCCGTCAGGCTTTCGTGGATGATGAAGTAGCTGAAGATGGCTGTGAAGACGGGTATCAGGTTGGAATATACATTGGCTTTGGAGGCACCCAACTTACTGAAAGCAAATGCCCACAAAGCGTATGCGACTGCGCTGCAAAACACGCCAAGGCAAACCAGAGGAACAATATATCCATCCACATTGGCAAAGTTGGATGGCTCAAATCGTTCCATGATGATTGTCAAAGGGATGAAATACAACATGCCGATGATGTTTTGCACCCAAGTGATGGTCATAGGTTTATAGAGCTTTGTGAGACGAATGAGTGCAATGGAATAGCCCACAGCAACTAAGACGGCACCACAAAGGAACAGGATGCCTTTGGTTGAGGCAATGAATTCAAGGTCTTTGTTAAGTAGCAGTACGATGACACCTATAAAAGAGATGATGAATCCCACAATGTTCATGGGGGTCAACCGCTCTTTGATAAAAATGCGAGCAGCGATGGGGGTTACCAAAGGAATCATGGCGATGATGCCAGAGCCGATGACCGGAGAGGTGTTTTTCAAGCCGTAACCTTCGAAGATGAAGTAGAGGAAAGGCTCAAACATGGCCGCCAAGGCGAAAAGTCCAAGGTGTTCCTTCTTGACTTTTTCGTTCAGGTGGAACGTGAAAAGAATCGCCGTGAAGAAGATAGTGGCGACAACGAGACGTAGGAAGATGGTCGCTGTGGGGTTAAGGTTTTGGTAGACTTGCGTCGACCAAACAAAGGATATGCCCCAGAAAATCATTGCAATGACGCCAGCGAGATGGACGAAGTAGGTTCTGTTTTTCATGCCGCAAAATTACGCTTTTTTGAGATTGTTTTCTAAAAGTGGAATATTTCGGCAAGGTTTTTGTAGTTTTGCAGCGCAAATGAGAGTAATATTTAATTAAATAATCAAAATCTTACAAAAATGAAAAAGCTTGGTATTATTTGCATGACAATTTTGGCCGTTTCTTTCTTGGCTTCTTGTACAAAGGTCGGCCCGATGGGCCCTCAAGGTCCCCAAGGTCCCCAAGGTCCTGCCGGTAACGATGGTAACGCCAATGTGGCTTCTTCGACCCTTACTGTCCGATCGAGCGACTGGCAATGGGTGAACGGCTGCCAATGGATGGTGGAAATCGACTATCCCGCTATCACCAACAATGTGTACAACTATGGTGCAGTCCTCGTTTATATGGATGTGGACGGTGCATGGTCACAAGTGCCGCTGACCTATTATTATCAAGACGTGAATCAGGATGGTGAAACCATCAATTGCGAAGCATCCATCGAGGTGGCGACATTGAGCAACGGTGGCGTACGCCTCTTCTGGACGGAAAGCGACTTCTACGATGGCATGCGCCCGCTTACGAAGGATTTCAAGATTGTGGCCATCGAAGCCACGGTTTATGACCACCGCACTGATGTCGACTACAGCGACTACGAAGCAGTGAAGGCCGCCTTCCAATTGGCTGACTGATTGAACAGAGAAAACAATGTAAGACTCGTCCATGGGGCGGGTCTTTTTTTATTTTACGCAGGAAATATAGAAGCCTGCCAGAAGTATACATGGTGTCGCTTTGCGCTTCCCATAATTCTGCGCATTCTGCATGAGAAAAATACTGCGTGAGATATTATTGCATCGCAAGGGAAAACCACATGAACCCAACATACCCCAATGTCAGCAAGACTCCTTCCCATCTGGAAATCTTGCGGCCTTTGCCCGTGAAGACGAACATCAGCATGAGCACGTTGGCGGCAAAGAGGATCATCAGCTGTTTGTTCATCATCGGATCGAAAGGCAGCGGCGTGATGAGCGCACTGATACCCAATACTATAAAGATGTTCAGGATGTTGGAACCCAATACATTACCAATAGCGATGCCGGAGCTTTTCTTCGTGGCTGCCACGATGGAGGTGATGAGTTCAGGCAAGGAGGTAGCAGTGGCCACCACAGTGAGGCCTATTGTGCTTTCGCTCATACCCCAATTACGGGCCAGAATCTGCGCATTGCGCGAAACAAGCTCTCCGCCTAGGTATAAACCAACGATACCTGCAATAAGTGCGAATATGGTCTTGCCCCAAGGCATGGCCTCTTGAATGCTTTCGGTTTCTTCTTGCGGGTTGTTTTTCAGCATAGTGAGCAGCAGATAGGAGAAACCCATGAGCAACAAAACGATGCCTTCAATCCAGTTGATGGTGCGCGCTTGTCCCGTGAACAAATAGTTGGCCATCAAGGTGATGGCGAGTGTGGCGACAAAACCAGCGGGTATGTCACGGCGGATGGAGACTCGGCTCACGTCAATAGGCCAGATGAGTGAACTCACACCCAAGATAAGCAGGATATTCATCGTATTGCTTCCGATGATGTTGCCGATGGCCAGCCCTGGACTGCCTTTGGCGCACGAAAACACATTGACAATCATCTCAGGCAAAGAGGTTCCAAAGGCCACGATGGTCAAGCCGATGATGAGCGGCGACAACTTGGCACGGATGCCCACGCTGGTGGCCCCATTGACAAGCCAATTCGCGCCTAGAATCAGTGCTACGAAGCCGACGATGAGTAATAATAAAGGTATTAAAGAGGTCATAAAGTTGTGGCCGGCGTTTCGACAGGCTCAACGACCTTCGCTTTTTTTGTTTTGTTAAGGTCCCTGAGCTTGTCGAAGGCCGACAAATTATTATGAGTTAAACATTATAATTTCTTGCCCCGAAAATCTTGCTTCCCACGCGAACCAATGTCGCTCCTTCCTCTACGGCAATCGGATAATCATCCGACATGCCCATAGAAATTTCTTTGAATTGCTGCTGGTCGACAAAATAATCTTTTTTAAGGGTGTCAAATATCTCTTTCAGATGCTTGAATTCCTTGCGGACTTCGGTCATGTCCTCAGTGAAAGTGGCCATGCCCATCACGCCGCAGATGCGCACGTTTTCCATTGTCTTGAATGCTTCTGAATCAAGCAGTTGTCGGGCTTCTTCTAGGTCGAGGCCGAATTTAGTCTCTTCCATCGCGATGTGGAATTGCAGCAGGCAGTCCACAATGCGACCGTGCTTGGCAGCTTCCTTGTTGACGGCTTCCAAAAGGTTGGCCGAATCGATGCTGTGGATGAGCGTGACGAAGGGGATGATGTATTTTATCTTATTGGTCTGCAAGTGGCCGATAAAATGCCATTGGATGTCTTGTGGCAAGGCTTCGTGCTTGTCGCGCATCTCAAGAGCGTGGTTTTCACCAAAAATACGTTGCCCCGCATCGTAAGCTTCCTGCAAGTCACTGATGGGCTTGGTCTTACTGACAGCCACCAAAGTCACCGATTCGGGCAATGTGGCCCTGATTTTTTCCAAGTTTTCCTTGATCATGATTCAATCGTTTTGATGGTGCAAAAATACGCAATCCTAACAATTCAACAATTAAACATTTAAACAATTCAACAATAATTCCTATCTTTGCACCCAAATTTTTGAGTATTATGTTTGAAGGTTTAAGCGAAAAACTAGAACGTTCGTTCAAAGTCCTTAAAGGACAGGCGTATATCACTGAGGTGAATATTGCCGATACCATGAAGGAAATCCGTCGCGCTCTCTTGGATGCCGACGTTAGCTATAAGATTGCCAAAGATGTCACCAACAATATCAAGGAGAAAGCTCTTGGTCAAGAGATTCTCACTTCGGTGAAACCGGGTGAGATGATGGTCAAGATTGTGCATGACGAATTGGCTGAACTCATGGGCGGCGATGCCGTCGACATCAACCTGAAAGGCCAGCCGAGCATCATCCTGATCGCGGGTCTGCAAGGTTCTGGTAAGACCACTTTCTCAGCCAAATTGGCCAGTTATTTGAAACGCAAACGCAGCAAGCAAGTCTTGTTGGTGGCTGGTGACGTGTATCGTCCCGCCGCTATTGAGCAGTTGAAGGTGTTGGGACAGCAGGTCGAGGTTGAGGTGTATAGCGAAGAAGGCAACAAGAACCCCGTGCAGATTGCACAAAACGCCATCAACCATGCGCGCAGTCAGGGCAAGAATGTGGTCATCATCGATACCGCCGGTCGTCTAGCTGTCGATGAGGAGATGATGAACGAAATTGCCAACATTAAGGAAAAGGTTCATCCGCACGAGACCTTGTTTGTGGTGGATGCCATGACGGGTCAGGATGCCGTGAACACGGCCAAGGCTTTCAATGACCGCTTGGACTTCGATGGCGTGGTGCTGACCAAATTGGACGGCGACACTCGTGGCGGTGCGGCCCTCACCATCCGCACGGTGGTGGAGAAGCCCATCAAGTTTGTCGGTATCGGTGAGAAAATGGATGCTTTGGATGTGTTCCACCCTAAGCGCATGGCCGACCGTATCCTCGGCATGGGCGATATCGTTTCCCTTGTGGAACGTGCCCAAGAGCAGTTCGACGAGGAAGAAGCCCGCAAGTTGCAGAAGAAACTGGCCAAGAACGAGTTCAACTATAACGATTTCCTGAAGCAAATCCAGCAAATCAAGAAGATGGGTAATCTGAAGGATTTGGCTAGCATGATTCCTGGTATGGACAAAGCCATGAAGGGTGAGGAAATCGACGATGACGCCTTCAAGAGCATCGAGGCCATTATCTATTCGATGACACCTCAGGAACGCGAGAACCCGAAACTGCTCAACGGTACGCGCCGCAAGCGTATTGCTGACGGTAGCGGAACGAGCATCGTGGAAGTCAATCGCCTCGTGAAGCAATTTGAAGAGACTTCAAAAATGATGCGTATGATGACTACTGGCGGTGGCAAGAAACTGATGCGCATGGCTAATACTATGAAACGTAGATAAACCCAACATAACTATGGATAACAAGATAATCGACGGCAAAGCCGTTTCCGAACAGATTAAGAAAGAAATCGCCGCTGAAGTGGCGGATATGATTGACCATGGCGTCAAAGCTCCGCATCTTGCTGCGGTCATTGTGGGCGACGATGGTGCCAGTAAGACTTACGTGGCTTCAAAAGAAAAAGCCTGCCAATCGGTGGGCATGACCTCTTCGGTTTATCGTCTTCCCGTGACTACCACAGAGAAGGAAATGCTCGAGATGGTCGAGTTCTTGAACAACGACCCCGATATTGATGGCTACATCATCCAACTGCCTTTGCCTAAGCAGATTGACGAGGATAAGGTCATCAATGCCATCAAGCCTTCGAAGGATGTGGATGGCTTCACGAGCATCAATGCAGGCAATATGCAATTGGGGCATCCATGCTTTATTCCGGCAACGCCCAATGGTATTATGGAACTTATCAAACGCTCTGGTATTGAAACCGTTGGTAAGAATGTGGTGGTCTTAGGCCGTTCCAACATTGTAGGTACTCCTATGGCTATCCTTATGTCGCGCAAAGGCATCGACTCAACGGTTACATTGTGCCACAGCCGCACAAAGAATTTGCCTGAGATTTGCCGCAATGCCGACATTCTCGTGGCCGCTATTGGCAAGCAAGGCTTCGTGACTGCCGATATGGTGAAGCCTGGTGCTGTGGTTATCGACGTGGGCATCCACCGCATCGAAGATCCGACCAGTCCCAAAGGTTACAAGATTTTGGGTGATGTGGACTATGAAGAGGTTTACAAAGTGGCCTCCAAGATTACTCCTGTTCCAGGTGGCGTAGGTCCCATGACCATCGTCTCATTGCTGCAAAACACCTTGAAAGCAGCCAAAGGTGAGGTCTATCCGAAATGATGACGCTTTAATCAAAACTAGGCGAAACTGCTGACTTTTCGGCGGTTTCGCCTTTGTTTTTTGCGTATTTCAAGGCAATTGTCTATTTTTGTCCCCAAATTCTTCAATATGAAAAGAGTTGTTTTAGCTATATTGTTGTTTTTGTCGCTTGCTCCGTTAGCTTGGGCTCAGAGAGAAGGAAGCAATGGGTTCTCGCCTTTGTTCAATCCTGAGTTCAAATCGGAACTGCCCGAAGAAGTAAAGGAAACTTCGGGGCTCTTTTTCCACAACGGTCACCTTTGGACGCACAACGACAGCGGTGGCAAACCGATTCTGTATGCCTTAGACACGATGACGTTTGAAGTGGTGCAGAAAGTCACGCTTTCCAATGTGAAAAACAATGACTGGGAGGATGTCTGCACGGATGGAAAGAATGTTTATGTTGGTGATTTCGGCAACAACAAAGGCAATCGTAAGAACTTGAGAATCTATTGTTTCCCACTGTCTGCCATCCCCGATGAAGGCAACGCCAACAACAAGGCGGATTCCATCTGTTTCTCTTTTGGTGACCAAACCGATTTCACGAAACGCAAGGTGCACGACTTTGACTGTGAGGCCTTTTTTGCTACGGAAGAATGCCTTTATCTGCTTAGCAAAGGTTGGGAAACAGGTACCACGCGACTTTATCGGCTTCCCAAAACAACAGGCAAACAAGTTGCTGAAGTGGTGAACGGTTTTGATTCGCAAGGCTTGATCACTGGGGCAGACTACGACAGCGAGAACCACATTTTAGTTATCATCGGTTACGTGAAATCCATCTGGAAACCATTCATGTATATCATTTTTGGCTTTGACGAGACTGGAGTGAAGCTCTCGAACCGCCGTTTTGAGATGCCTCAATGGGCGGGAATGCAGACCGAAGGCATCTGCTTCTTCGATGAGGGTAGATGCTACGTTACGGCAGAGACCTCTCCAACCATTACCGCGAGAGTGTTTGAGGTAGATTTTAGGAGATGGATTGATAAGGAACTGAAAAACAAAAAGAAATGAAACGTATTGCGGTTATTGTATTCCTAATGGTGCTGGTTTCTACTGTATTTGCCCAGCATCCCAAAAAGGCTGTGAAAGCCTACGAGGCAGCAGAAGAGGCTTTTATGATGCGAGACTATGGCAAGGCGCATCAACATTTGCTGAAAGCCGTGGTGACCGACCCCAATTATGCCGAGGCTTGGCTTTTGGAGGGGGAAGTCGGGATGGAGACAAAAGATTATGACTTGGCTTTATTAGGTTACGAAACTGCTTTGGCATGCGACTCGATGTTGTTTCCTCCTGCCGCCATTACCTTGGCACGCCTTTATGATGCTCGTGGCAGTTACAAGCACGAGATGGTCTTATTGCGATGGTATTTATCGAAGCGCTTAGGCAATGACGCCAATGATGCCACAGCCAATGAGTTGCTTGAAAAAGCTACATTTAGAGATTGGGCAATGAGTCATCCCGTGGCTTTTGAACCTGAAAATTTGGGAGTCGCTGTCAATACAATCAATGACGAATATGTGAATATGCTTTCGTTTGATGGTTCTCAACTGCTTTTCACACGCAAGATGCCGTCTGATAACGGCTATCAGAAAGAGTCGTTATTTGTTTCATATTTTGAAGACGGTGCTTGGTTGGAACCTCGACTGCTTACTTTTGCCGATTTTCCTGAGGACGTTGATCCAGGTGCGGCTTTCATCTCAGCCGATGGCAAAAAACTCTATCTGACGGGTTGCAGCTGGCAGCGTGACAGCGGTTGTGACCTTTTTGTTTCGGAATGGACGGGTGAACAATGGTCGAAGCCAAATCGATTGTCGGAAAGCATCAACACAAGAAGTTGGGAGTCGCAGCCTTGTGTGAGCAGCGATGGCAAGGAACTCTTTTTTGTTTCGCGCCGCTCGGGTAACGCCGATATCTTTCGCAGTATTCGCAATGCCGATGGCACATGGGGAGAGCCTCAGAATTTGGGCGAACCCATCAATACGAAAGGCACGGAAATGGCTCCTTTCCTACATCCTGATGGACACACGCTTTATTTCTCTTCTGACACACACCTTGGCATGGGCGGTTTTGATTTGTTCATGAGCCGTAGGGGAGAGGACGGAAAGTGGCAACAACCTGTCAATTTGGGTTTCCCCATCAACACGCAAGGCGACGAAATCAACTTTTTTGTGGCGGCTGACGGCAAAACGGCTTTTATATCCTCGCAACGCGAAGGCGGCAAAGGCGGCTACGACATCTACACCTTTGAACTGCCCGAGGAAATCCGCTCTGATTCTGCCAATTACCTCTCTACGGTGGATGTGACGGAATTGTCGGTTGGGGATGCTGTGGTTTTGCAAAACATTCATTTTGAATATAATAGTGCGGACCTTACAGCAGATTCGCAATCGGGTATTGAGATGTTGACGGAGTTCCTGAAGCGTAATCCCGGCTTGAAAGTGGAACTGGCGGGTCACACCGACAATGTAGGCAGTGAAAGTTACAACCAGAAACTCTCTGCCGACCGCGCCGAAGTGGTTCGCAATGCCTTGATTGCCAATGGTATTGATTTCGACCGCTTGACTGCAAGAGGCTATGGTGCATCGAAGCCCTTGAAGGCCAACGACAGCGAAGAGCACCGCGCCTTGAATCGTAGAACAGAAATGATTATAATTAACTGATAATGAAAAAATTACTATTACTATTTGCTATGGCAGCACTCATGTCGGCATGCGTGAAACAACCTGAACCGCCCAAACAAATCCGATTCTCCATTTTGGGCGACAGTTATTCAACTTTCGAGGGTTATGTCCACCCTGAAACCAACGATGTTTATCCATTCGATTCCATTGGCGTAACGAATGTAGAACAGATGTGGTGGCATAAGGTGGCCGTTGAAAAAGGCTGGATATTGGATGTAAATAATTCATTTTCAGGGTCTTTGGTGTGTAATTATAACTATGCGTATTACTATGGCCCACATTCGTTCCTCCATCGCATGGATGACCTTGGCCAACCTGACGTGATTTTCATTTTCGGGGCTACCAACGATGCTTGCGCCCATGATGGTGACAATGTGCCAGTTGTACCGCTTGGCAATGATGTTTTTTCAGATTGGACTGAAGATCAACTTTGCACTTTCCGTCCGGCTTTGTCCTATCTCTTTGAAAATCTGCAACAAAGGTATCCCAATGCTGAGTTGTATTTCCTTCTCGACATGAACCTCGGTTCCAATGGCATTGATGCGGACAGGCGTGATGCTTTCATCGGTTCAATTCATCGCATCGCGAACCATTACAATGTGAAATGTATTGATTTAGAGGGGATTAAAAAGAGTTATTGGCATCCCAATGCCGAAGGGCATGGGATTATTGCCGAACAAGTGCTGGATTTCCTTGAGACTGAGGCGATTTAATGCCTGAACCGATAGCGCACGGTCAATTCCTCGTCGCTTGGGGTGGGCACATCCCAATAAGGTTTTTTCTCGGATGCAGAGCCTGTAGAAGCCTCGGTTTCTGAGCCTGTCGAAGAGCCGTTTTCTTCATTTTCCTCGTCCTCATCCCAATGGTAGACCTCTTTTTGCGGTCCTTCCTTGCGCAGGAAAAAGGCTAACAAAACGCCAATCATGGCACCGCTGAGGTGACCTTCCCACGAGATGTTTTGCGGGATGGCCAATGACGGAATCATGCCCCAGATGAAACTGCCGTAAAGGAAAACCATGATGAGCGCGATGACGATGAGCATACGGTTGCCTCGGATGAAGCCGCTCGTGATGAGGAAGAGGTTAAGTCCATAAACGAGCGCACTTGCCCCAATGTGAGTCGTGTCAGGGTTGCCGATGCACCATGTGAGCAGTCCGCTGGCTAAATAGGTGATGAGTAACACGCGATTGGCGAGGGTGGGGTAGCAGTAGTACAAAGCCGTGCCGAGCACGAGGATGGGGACGGTGTTGGAAAACAGATGCTCCCAACTGCCGTGCAGAAAGGGCAAAGTGAGGATGCCGAGAAGACCTTTTGCGGTGTGTGGCACTACGCCGTAACGCCCCAAATCAATACCAAACGACACCTCAATGATTTTCACCAACCACATCAATACCACGATGAGAAGTGGGATGATAAGGCTGCCTAAAAACTTCTTTCGCTCTTGTTTATCTTCCATGCCGAGGTGCTCATCAAGAATTGTTCCGCTGCAAAGGTCGGAAATTTTGGCAGAACACCTACCATTCCCAATACAAAAATCCCGCTCACGAACAGTGAACGGGATTGTCTTCTCAAATTCTATAAAATCTTGATAAAAGAGAATTTGATAGAAAAACTTGACGATTAAGGAAGGAACGGCATCTTCACGACAACAGCCTTGATGAGCTTGTTGCGAATCTTAATGAAGATTTCAGTGTCTTTCTTGCTGAAAGCCTTCTTCACCAAAGCGGTACCGATGTTCTTGCCAGTCGAGGGTGACGGGCTGCCCGAGCGCACCATACCGATGCAGTTGCCCTCGGCATCGCACACTTCATAACCGTTACGCGGAATGCCACGGTCAATCATTTCGAAGCCCACGATCTTTTGGTTCACGCCATTGGCTTTCTGAGCGGCGAAGATTTCGCGGTTGAGGAAGTCATTGCCGTCGACGAACTTGGTAATCCAACCCAAACCAGCCTCGATGGGGCTGATGGTGTCGTCGATTTCGTGACCATAGAGGCAGAAGCCCTTCTCGAGACGGAGGGTGTCGCGGCAGCCTAAGCCTGCGGGCATAATGCCGAACTCCTTGCCAGCCTCAAACACAGCGTCCCAAACTTGCTTGGCATAAGCGACAGGGATGTAGATCTCGCAGCCACCCGAGCCGGTGTAACCTGTAGTTGAGAAGATGATGTTGTCGACACCAGCGAAGTTGATGATTTGGAAGGTGTAGTATTCCATGTCCACCACATTAGCCTTGGTGAGTTTTTGCATGGCTTTCAGGGCGTTGGGGCCTTGCACGGCCAGTTGTGCCCATTCTTCGCTCTCGTTCTTGAAGTCTTCGCCAAGGGTCATGCCAAACTTTTCGGCGATTTGACTCATCCAAGCCCAGTCCTTATCAATGTTGGCGGCGTTGGGCACCATGAAGTAATGGTCGTCGGCGATGCGGTAAACAAGCATGTCGTCAACGATGCCACCCTTGCCATTGGGCAGGCAGGTGTATTGCACCTTGCCGTCGTTCAAAGCGGCCACGTCGTTGACAGTGCAGTATTGCATAAACTGTTTAGCCATAGGTCCTTTGGCGCGGAACTCACCCATGTGCGACACGTCGAACACGCCGACGTTGTTACGGACGTTGTTGTGTTCTTCGACGAGGCCGGTGTATTGAATCGGCATGTCATAACCTGCAAACTCAGCCATCTTGGCACCTAAGTCGTGATGAATCTGATTGTAAGGGGTCTTCTTTAATTCGATGTTCTCCATTTGTGTTTTGTGTATTTGTTGATTAAAGATTTAAAAATTCAAAATCCAAAATTTCTCATTTATCTCCTTGTGTCATGCAGTCCTTTCTTGAAGTAGGGGCCGAAAGTCAGTTTTTTGTACTTGAGGTCATACACTGTGACTTCGCGCGGAGTCTCGCTGTTGACTTGGCGTTTCAGTGTGCATCCGTTGGCAGGGTCAACCCAATATTGAGTCACTCCATCCTCATTGTCGACGAAAAAGTGCCAGCAGTTCACGTCAAGCACTCTTTCCATGCCGACGTAGTACTTAGATAGGTTGCTTTTGTCCACCTCATTGTCGAAGGAGTCAAGCGGGAAGAAACTCTTGCCCAATGGTTCAAACTCCCAGTCCACATCGTCGGTCCAGCCTTGGGCTTCGGGGCGGTAATACCAATTCTCGCCATTCTTGATGTCCCAGAAGCGGTCGATTTCGCGTCCGTCGTTGTAGGCCTCTTTATTGCCAATCTTGACGAAAGTCTCACGACACTCGCTGACGGGATTGGTGACTGTGATGAAGAAGTTGTCCGCAGGAGGATTGAAACTGTAGGTGGCAGTGAAAGGTTGTGTGGCAGGTTTTTCGGGAATGACGACTACTGGTGATTCCACTTCAGGCCCTTTTATCATGAACATGGCTTGCGATTGGGCCTCACCTGAAATGGCAGTGATGACGGATGTGCCTTTGCTTTTGGCAATGACTTGAATCTCGTTGCCTAATCCAAGAATTTGATAATCAATAAACTTTGAATCCAAAACATCGTATTTGATTCTTCCTGAAGTCTCAAAAGATTTCCAGACAACGGTGTCGCCCTCGTTCATTTCAAACTTGGTCACTTTGGTTTCTTGCGCGATGACTATGCTACAAAGACACACGCAGAATAAGGTTAAAAGTAGCTTCTTCATAATGATATGATTTTGTCATTTTGTTTTAGGCCTCAAAAATAGATAAAAAACAAATATGAAGAGGTGGCAGGACTATTATTTTTTGCATTTTGGGCAGTATCCGTTGATAATGAAGCTGGCGCTTTGCATCTCGAATCCTTTAGGAAGATGCATTTTTGGGATAGGGAGGTCTTCGAGACAAAGGGTGGCGCCGCAGCTTTCGCAGTGGAAATGTACATGCATGTCGTTGTTGATGGTATGGTCGTGGCTGTGACAGAGTTCATAGCGAGTGCCTTCGCTGTCTTCAAGAACATGGACGAGGTGTTGCTCTTTGAAAACTGTCAAGGTGCGGAAGATACTCGACTTGTCGATGCTGCCAATGTGGTCATCGAGCTCGCCCATCGTGAGGGGACGGCATGCTTCAGCCAAGGTCTTTGCCACGATAATACGGTTAGCTGTTGGGCGGATGCCGTGCTGTTGCATTAATATAATAAGGTGCTGCTCTTTTTCCATTGGGTTGCAAAGATAGGACTTTTTTCGGTACATATTCGCATGTTTGTTTTTCTGTTTTTTTTAACTTTTTTGTATCATTTGGATAATAATTGTATCTTTGTAAGGTAAAAATCTATAGTATTAATATTAAATTAGTTAAAAATGAAGTATTTACAAAAAAATTAAAGGGTGGAGTGAGACGTTTCTTCTCCTTCTGATGATGACACTTTTTGCGCCTTGGTTCGCAAATGCGCAAAATAGTTCAGTTGCCACTCCCAATTTTGAGACGGGCAATATTAATGAATTCAACACCATGCAGCTCACAGTGAACTCGGGAACTACCGTGAACCAATATGTTCCTGTTTATGCTTATTTTGTTGATTGGAAGCTGATAAGTAGCCAGTTTATCATTCCGGCAACGAGCCTCGCCGACATGGCCAACGGCCAAATTACCAAGATGACTTTCCATTCTTCAACTGCATCGGCCAGCTGGGGCAATGCCTCGTTCAAAGTTTATTTGGTAGAAACAAACGAAACCACCTTGTCAACTCTTCAGGATTGGATGGGTATGACTCAGGTGTATGAAGGCAACCTCTCCATCGCCAGCAACGAGATGGCGGTTGTGTTTGACATGCCTTTTTCATACACAGGCGGCGACCTTTTGGTGGGTTTCAATCAGACAACAATAGGTAGTCATGGATCTGAAATCTATTGGTACGGTGTCACAGCTACTGGTGCCTCACTTGGGGGATCTCTAGAAAACGGGACTTTTATCCAACGGAACTTTCTCCCCCAAACTACATTCACCTATATCCCCACGGCCTATCCGAGAGTGAAACCAGTAATAAGCAGCATTACCCCCAATAGCGTCAGTTTCACATGGACAAGCCCCAGCGACAATGTTACTGGCTACCATTACCAATACAAAACCTCAACTGATGCTTGGCCAACCGATTGGACGAGCTTGGATGAAACTTCCACTTCGTTAACAATTAACGGTTTGTATGCTACGACTGACTACGACTTTCGCATTAAAGCCCTCTATGGCGAAAACGAAAGCGTAACGACCGAAATCAGTTTCACGACGGCATGCGACTATGTTGAATTGCCTATGGAGGATGACCTCGATAGTTATGCGGGAACCACATCAACTGGCGTCAACAATCTTCCTCAATGCTGGAACTACATCAATACAACCACAGAAAACGGATACAAAGGCTATCCCTTGATTTTCAATCAGAGTAGTTATTCTCATTCGGGTAATAACCATCTGAGATTCTATTCTTATCGTTATTCTTATTCCCCAAGGGATCAGTATGCCATCTTACCTGTCATGGAGAATGTGAGTGAATTGAGAATCCAGTTTTATGCACGTCGTTATATTTCCTCATATGACGGCATTATTATTGTGGGCGTGATGACAGACCCAACCAATGCTTCCACATTCACCGAAGTGGAAACCATCAATCTTACTTCGGAAGATTACGAGAAGTACATTGTTCCATTCAGTGGTTATAGCGGTAGCGGTGGCTACATTGCTTTCAAGATGTCAGCGCCAAATAGTAGCACAACTTATTATTGTGGTGTTTTGATTGACGACATAATCGTAGAGACAATTCCGAACTGCGACGCGCCAAGCAACTTGGCCATGGTCGAACACAGCAACACTTCCAATTCCGTCGACCTGAGTTGGACTCCGGGCGGTGGAGAAACGGCTTGGAAGATACAGTATAAGAAGGAAACTGAAACGACTTGGACTCCCTTTACTTCCCAAGTGACGACGAATCCCTTCACACTGACAGGTCTTGAACCTAATACCGACTATCAGGTGCGCGTTGCTGCTTACTGCGACAATAATAACCCCAACAGCATTAGTCCCTATAGTGACCCTATCGGTTTCACGACCTTATGTGAAGCCATTTCCGACTTCCCGTGGAGTGAAGATTTCGATAGTTATACCAGCGGTTACTCGACAACTTTCCCCACCAATAACCTGCCCCAATGCTGGAGCTACATCAACACTACCACGAATAACGATTACAAAGGCTGTCCTTCGGTTACCACATACATGAATAACGATTATTACTTGTATTTCGTTTCCTATTATTTAACTGACCCACAAGACCAGTATGCTATCCTGCCACCTATGGAAGACCTTAATGGCAAGAGAATCACGTTCACAGCTAGACTTCGCTATAGTAACCGCCCGGATTCAAACATCATTGTGGGTGTGATGACCAATCCTTGGGATGCCAGCACTTTTGTGCCAATTGGCGCCACTGGCAACAACCTTACCATAGACAAAACCAAATTCAAAGTGAAATTCACTAACGTGACGGGCAACTATATCGCCCTAAAGATGGAAGCTGCCACTAATGACAATAAATATGTGATAGTTGATGACATCACTGTGGAGCTTGCCCCTGACTGCAAGGAACCGGATAATTTGATGTGACCCCCAGAAGTTGGACGGTTAAACATTAATTGTTTAGGTAAAGAGTTCGGTATTGTACCGGGCTCTTTCCTTTTAGTCTCAACTTAATTCTTTGGTTGTTATAGTAATGGATGTAGTTCATCAGTGCTTGTTCGAACTCTTGCACGGAGTTCCAGTCGTGCAAATATAGCAATTCATTCTTCATGAGGCCGAAAAAGTTCTCCATCATGGCGTTGTCAAGACAATTGCCCTTGCGTGACATGCTTTGTATGATGCCCTTTTCCTTGAGCAAGGTCTGATACCTGAGATGCTGGTAGTGCCAACCCTGGTCGGAATGCAGGATTAATCCATTGAGGTCGTTCCGGACACGGAAGGCCTTGGCAAGCATTCTTGTTGCCATGCTCAAGTCTGGCGTTTTGGAGATTGTATACGAGACAATCTCCCCGTTGAACATGTCCAAGATGGGCGACAAGTACAGTTTGTCGCCCTTGATGTTGACTTGCGTGACATCAGTGGCCCACTTCTGGTTCGGTCTTGTGGCAGAGAAGTCCCTGTTGAGTATGTTTGGTGCCACCCTGCCGACTTCGCCTTTGTACGAACGGTACTTCTGCCTCCTCCGTTTCGCTTTGAGTTCCATCTGCCCCATCAATTTCTGCACAGTCTTGTGGTTGATTCCAATTCCCTCATTGTGCAGTTGTGCAGTGACGCGACGGTAGCCGTACCTTCCGCAGTTCGCCTCATAGATCTCCACTATCCGTTTCCTGACGGCATCGTATCCGTCCGAGTCGTGCAACCTTTTGGCGTGGTAGTAGAATGTGGAACGAGCCATCCCCTTGATGTCGAGCAGCGTCCCGACATCATGGTCCCGCCTCAGTCCTTGGATGGCTTCCGCCCAGTCCCTTTGAGACGGGCTTCCCTTTCTTCGACCAAGGCTTTCACTTTTTTTAGCAGTGCATTCTCCGCGCGCAGGCGCTCGTTCTCGTAACGGAGCCGCTCCAGCTCCGTCATCTCCTCCGGCTTCTTTTTCTTCGGTCTTCCCATGTCTTTTCTCGGTCTTCCCCTGGGCTTGTCAACCAGTGCCTCCTCTCCGCCAGCCGCATAACGCCGGCACCATCCTTCTATTGCACTCCGACTCACTCCATGGCTTAACATAATGTCTGGCAAAGATAGGCGTTTTTCCTTGTATTCGCATATCACCGACAACTTTTCCGCCACTGTAAGAGCGCAGTTCTTCTTCTTGGCCAATGCGACTGATCCTTCTTCCTGGTACCGACTCCACAATGTGGACAAAATCCTATGGTCAATATCGTACGCTATGCTTATGAAGTGGATGCTGTAGCCTTCCTCTAGCATTTTCATGTACTTCAATCGAGCTTCGTAATCGTGTTTTTTTCGCATAATAAAACCCCGAAAGTTTTTTGTCCAACTTTCGGGGTTCAGTTCACACCAAATGGCGTTGCGGGGATTTCTCTAAATTCTCCAATTCTTGATTATAATTTCTCCATATTCCTCTTGACAAACTCGCTCAAATCCTTGCCCTTCAGTAAGTTCTTCGAGAGCAATGCGAGGTCGTAAATCTGCCGAATTGTGGCTTCCTGTGCGGCTTCGTCCTTGTCCAAGAGGCCAGTGATGACGGGGCTGTTCGTGTTGAGCATCAACGTGTAGCTGTCGGGCATCGAGCCGTAGAACGACATGGGACCGCCGCCCATCTGCTCCATCTCCTTCATTCGGCGCATCCACTCGTTTTGGGTGACCTCCACGGGCGCAGCTTCTGCACCTTCGTTGCTGAACTCCACATTGAACTTCACCTTGTCGATAACCTTCTCGAAAGCGGCCTTCACGGTCTCCTTCTGCTTGTCGTCGAGGCCAGAGGCGGCTTCTTTGTCGTCCTTCACGATGAGCTTGTCGATGGTGTTGGAGTCCACACGGGCAAACATCGCGCGACTGTCGTCGCCTTTCTCTCCTTCCTTCTGCTCGTAGGCACTGATGAAATGCGGGTCGAGGATGCCGTCCATCATCAAGACGTTGTAGCCCTTGGCTTTGGCGTTCTCGATGTTGGTGTATTGGTCGTCCTTGTCGGTGGCATACAGATAAACGAGGGCCTTGTTCTTGTCGGTTTGGTTTTCCTTGATCAAGGTCTTGTATTCCTCGATGGTGTGGTATTTGTCGTCGGTGTCCTTGAAGAGGAAGAACTTCTCGGCGCGCTCGTAGAACTTCGGGTCGCTCATCATGCCGTATTCGATGAAGACGCGGATGTCGTCCCAGTTCTTCTCGTAGGCTTCGCGGTCTTTCTTGAAGAGCTCTTCAAGTTTCTCGGCCACCTTTTTAGTAATGTAGGTCGAGATTTTCTTCACGTTCTGGTCGCTTTGCAGGAACGAGCGGCTGACGTTCAGTGGGATGTCGGGCGAGTCGATGACACCGTGCAGCAGCGAGAGGAATTCGGGCAGGATGCCTTCGACGCTATCGGTGACGAAGACCTCGTTGCAGTAGAGTTGTATCTTGTTGCGCTGGAACTCGTAGCGGTTCTTCACCTTTGGGAAATAGAGGATGCCTGTGAGGTTGAAGGGATAGTCCACGTTGAGGTGGATGTGGAACAGCGGCTCGCCGAAGTTCATCGGGTAGAGCACGTGGTAGAAGTCGTTGTATTCCTCGTCCTTGATGTCGGTCGGGGCTTTCTTCCACAGCGGCGCCACGTCGTTGATAATCCAAGGCTTTTCCACTTCCTTGGTCTTGGGTTTGCCGTCCTTGTCGGTCTCGCCTTCGATTTCCTCCTGCACCTTGCGCGTGCCGAACTGAATCGGGATGGGCAGGAACTTGCAGTATTTATTAAGGAGTTCGCGGATACGGCCTTCTTCGAGGAACTCGGCGGCATCGTCACTGATGTAGAGGATGACGTCGGTGCCGCGGTCGCCCTTCGGGATTTCGTTCATGGTGTACTCCGGGCTTCCGTCGCATTCCCAAATGACGCCGTTGGCGCCTTCTTCCTTGCAGGACTTCGAAATCAGCGACACCTTCGAGGAGACCATGAAGGCGGAGTAGAAGCCCAGGCCAAAATGTCCGATGATGTTGGCGGCTTCGGCCTCGCTTTGGGTCTTGAACTTGGCGATGAACTCCTCCGCGCCCGAGAAGGCGATTTGGTTGATGTACTTGTCGACCTCTTCGGCGTTCATGCCGATACCGCGGTCGCGCACGGTAAGGGTCTTTTTCTTCTTGTCGACTTCCACCTTGATGGTGAGGTCGCCCAATTCGCCCTTGAACTCGCCCGAGGCAGCCAAGGCTTTCAGCTTTTGCGTGGCATCTACGGCGTTACTGATGATTTCGCGCAGGAAAATTTCCTGGTCCGAATAGAGGAACTTCTTGATGACAGGGAAAATGTTTTCTGTCTTTACTCCAATGTTACCGGTTTGCATATCGTTAAGTATTTAAAATTCAAGAGTTAAGATTTAAAATTACACATAGCCGACAAAAGACCTCCCCTTGAAACCGTCATTGCGGGCTTGACCCGCGATCTCCTAAGCACAAGGGAATACCCTTCTGCGAAGGAGATGGCGGATGTTCTTCCGCCATGACGGTAAAAGGCTGGAAGTAGTCTTTCTCGGTCGAAAAGCCGTTTGTCAAATAGTGTGCCAATGGGAAAAAGTGACATTTTGGCAAGGAATTGTTGACTTGAATGATAGAAGTTTTCTATTTTTGCAATCAAAATCTTTTTGGTATGAAAAAAAACATGTTTGTATTGGCTTTTTGCCTTATTGTATTGGCGTTTTCATCTTGCTCGTCGTTGCGAAACACCACACCGAAGAATTTGCCTCCTTTGAGTGAAGTGTCGCCGATTCTTGACAGCATCGTTGAGGAAGGATACCAATTGTATTATTCCGAAAGGGCAAATTGGATTGCAACAGACCTTGTGTTTGAAAGGTATGGGATGGACGAGCTTGGCAGATCCATTACATATCAGGCCGATAACAATCTTTGGACGGTTTGTTTCTTTGATAAAAACAATGAGAAATGTCTTTTGGAATGTCGATTTGATATCAAGTCTGGTAATACTGTGACTTTGGATTCCATCCGTCCTATTTCTACTTTTGAAAAAGAACAATTGCAGCGAAAAGAGACAATGCTTAACGAGGCCATCAGCAAGTATGGCTCTGAATTAAAGTTTGCTCCTGAAACATTTGGTAATCCGAACATTGATTTTGTTCGCATGAATGACCATCTGACGCGGGTGTATTTTCTTCAAGGTACAATAAGGCATGATGTGATACCTTTTGGAAATGATTATTCGATTGATTTTGATGAGAATTTGAAACCAATTGCTTTCCGTCGCTATCATCGATCGCTAATAGATAGCCCCACAAAAAATGACAAAGGTGAAGAAGCCAAATTTCTCTTTCACACCCATTTGAAAGACAATCCTTTTATTACTCCTACCGATATTTGCAACTTTCTGCTTTATCGCCCGAAAAATATGGATGGTTTCATGGTTGCAAGCGAGGCGTACAACTGTATGTTTATGTTCTCTGTTAACCAGCACCGCATCGTCGTTCAGTAAGAAAGGATCATAAAGCTACTATACGCTACTTTTCATTGATTTTGATTGAAAATGCCTTTTATCTGCGGTAAAAACGTCGCTGAATAAAAGCATGTTTTGATGATTCGAGGTATGAGAATAGTTTTTTTAATAATCTGATAATAAAAGTGTTGTAAATATTTGTCGCGTTTTATTTGCATGGAAACAAAAATCTTTCTACTTTTGCAATAATTTTATTACTAAGTACTTTATTAGTAAGTGAATTATTACTAAGTGGTTTATTACATATCGTGCTATGAATACTCCTTTCATATTCGGAAAAACAGTGAGCGGCGAGGCTTTCACTGACAGGGAAAACGAAACCGCCAAGTTGGTGTCGAACTTCCAGTATGGCGTGAATACCTTTATCGTTTCACCACGCAGGTGGGGCAAGACTTCTTTGGTGAAGAAAGTAAAAGGACTTGCCGAGAGTGAGAAACTGAAAATCGTCTATGTTGATGTGCAACAGTGTCGTTGTAAGGAAGATTTTTGCGAGCGTTTTGCCTCAGCTGTGCTGTCTCAAACCGCCACCAAGGTGAATGAGTGGTTGGAAAATGCCAAGACTTTTCTCGGTCGTTTCAGTTTCGGTATCAATGCCTCACCCGATCCGACAAATGAGATGTCCTTGAAAATCAATCTTTCACCTAAGGAGCGTTCCTTGGAAGATTTGCTTCAATTGCCTGAAAAAATCGCCAATCGCAAAGGCTTTCGAGTGGTTGTATGTATTGACGAATTCCAGCAAATTGGCAGCTATCCTGAAACAATGCAATTCCAAACCGAACTGCGTTCTGTGTGGCAACATCACGAACTCACCTCGTATTGCCTTTTCGGGAGCAGAAAGCACATGATGGAGGCCTTGTTTGATGACGTGTCGAAACCTTTTTATAAATTCGGCGACATCATTTATTTACAGCGCATCCCGACAGAATACTGGGTTAAATATATCACAGGCAAATTCCAAATAGCCGAAAAGATTATCACTAAAAAACAAGCCGCTTGGATTGTTGCCCAAGTTGACGGACACTCTTCATACGTTCAGCAATTGTCTTGGTATGTCTTCCAACGTACTGAAACCAAAGTTACGGAAAGCATTCTCACCGATGCTTTGCGGGAATTGATAGCTCAATGTAGCGATTTGTTTGAGAGCAAGACGGAGAACTTGACTGCCTATCAGATGAACTTTCTCAAAGCAATTTCTGATGGAATTTACTCTGGCTTTTCATCAGCCCAAGTCATCCAAGATTACAAACTTGGTTCTTCAGCCAATGTATCCATCGTTAAGAAAGCATTGATGGAGAAAGACTTGATAGTCAAAGAAGGCAAAGAACTTAAATTGGCAGATCCTGTTTTGGGATTGTGGCTTCAGCAAGTATAATAATAAATGACTATGAACGAAATCTACGACTTCTATAACAATGGTGCCGAGATAGGCCGGCTGGAGCGCGGTCTGGGCATCGTGGAGTTCCACAGGACAAAGGAAATCCTTGCGCGCTATGTCGACAGCGGCAAAGTGATCTATGACATTGGCGGCGGCATCGGGATGTACGCGGCTTGGCTGGCGAAAAAAGGCAACGAAGTGCATCTGATTGAGTTGGCCGAAAATGCCGTGGAATATGCCAAGGCGAACATGATGCAGGATTGTCATTTCATCGCCGAGACGGGCAATGCCTTGCAGGTCAACCGATCTGACGAGAGTGCCGATGTGGTGCTGCTGATGGGCCCACAATACCATCTGCGCGATAGGCAAGACCGCTTGCAGTCGCTTCGCGAGGCGTTTCGCGTGTTGAAGAAAGGCGGTCTCTTGGTGGCGGCTGGCATCTCCAAGTTCAGTTCCATGACTTGGGCCCTGTCGGTGTATGGCGAGAAAAAGAATGCCTCGCTCATGGAATTCCTCGACGACCCTGTGTTTTTCAACATGATCAAAGGCGAGATGACCACGGGCAATCACATCCGACCGGCGGAATACCCGAGGTTCATCGCTGAGTCTTATTTTTCGACCTCTGACGAAATGAAATCGGAAGTCGCAGAGGCGGGATTTATGGTGGAGAAATCCATCGCCGTTGAAGGTTGCATCTGGTTTACACCGCACCTTGCCGAGAAATGGGAGGATGAGGCCAGCCGCGAACGCCTCCTTGACATTGTCCGCATCACTGAATCGGAGCCTGAGATGATGGGGATGAGTCCGCATTTTTTGGTGGTGGCAAGGAAATAAATGTGATGAAGACGGCCCTTCGATGCTTCGACAGGCTCAGCAACCTCGGGCTCAGGGACCTGCCCATTCATTTGTTTAAGAAAACTGTTAATTGTAACAAAACAATCATTATTTTTGTGGGCAAATCATAGAACTAACGGAGATAAAAATCAAAGAAAACCAAATATGAAAAAACTGTACGCTTTAATTGCGATGTGGCTTCTAGCAGGAAGCGCCTTCGCCCAAGTGCTTGTCAACGAGACTTTTGAAAATGGTAACACGGTAGACCAAACCCCTGTGGGCTGGATTGGCGACGGTGGCTGGAAGGCCGGCATTACTATTCCTGATGACAATACAGCCCGTGGCAGAAAGCCGCATACTGGCGACTGGTACATGTATGCCACCTATAACTCCGACGTGTGGATTTACAAGGAAATCGACGTGACGGCAGGGAATTATTACCGCGTTTCGTTCTGGTACGCCACTTGGCATGTCGACCACTTCAATTTGGAAGTGAAAGCCGGTGCATCCGCTAATCCTTCGGCAATGACGGAAACGGCTGTGCCGATGATGGTGGTCGCCAATGAAGACTTTGAACAGACCTCGGGCGTGTTTCAGGCAACGAGTTCGGGCGCTTACTATGTGGGCTTCCATAGTGTGGCCGATAATGGACCATGGTATTTGTCCATTGATGATATCATCATCGAGCAGACCGCGCAGTACAACTTCAACGTGGAGCAACTCACCGCCGACACTTCCGTCTATTTCGGCGAGCCTGTCTATTTGCGTTTTCGCTTGAATAACACTGGTGAACAGTCGGATACATATCAGCTCAACAGCACGGGCAACTTGCCGATAGAATTCTATCAGAACGGCACACAGGTGACCCAAATCAATGTGCCTTACAACAGTTCTGTGGGGTTGGTGGCCAAGACGACCTTGCCGATGAATCTTAACAACAACGAGGTGGTTCATGCCATCTTCGATGTGGTTTCCAGCCATTCCGCTCCTACACAAAGCGCCGACTTTGCCATCACGGCATTGGCTCCTTACGCGGACTTCCCACTTGAGGAAGGCTTCGAGAACGACTTTGTGCCTTTCGGTTGGCAAAACAACATCACTAATGGCAACTATGCCTTCGACCGCATCACGGAAGGCTCCACGCCGAGCGCGATGCCGCATGAAGGCAGTCAATATATGGCGCGATTCTACACATACACCAATCCTTCGGGAGGCTCGGCCGAACTGGTCTCGCCCAAAATGAATCTGAACGAACACGACAACATCGTCAGTTTCTGGATGTTCCGCAACAGCAACCCGAATATCAATAAGGACGACCGTATCAATGTGTATTACAACGCTGTGCCGCGTTCGGAAGGCGGACAATTGCTTGGTACCATCCATCGCTGCACCTATAAGGAACCTATTGTTGCCGATGTGGATGACTGGTACGAATATGCCTTCACCTTCGATTGCCCCGACGACTATGGCTTCATCATTTTCGAGGGCGTCAGCGACTACGGCTGGAACCTGTATCTCGACGATATTTTCATCAATAGTTCTTCGGAAGACCATGAGGCACCCACAGTGATTGCCGTCAGCGGTAATCAAATATACGCCGACACCGAGATGAACCTCACTTTGCGCGTCCACGATGCATCCGACATGCCTGCTACGTTGGCAGCCACTTATACCATTTGGGGTCATGCCCATGATTTGACATTCACCAGGGCAGGCAAGGGCAACTATGACTACACAGCCACCATTCCTGCCTACGACAACCACACCCATGGCACTTTGACTGTGCAACTCGTTGATGCGTTAGGCAACAGTGCCCTTTCGGAGGAAATCCCGATTCGTTGGGATTATCAACGCCCGCTGCTCTATGAGACCTTTGAGGAATGCAGCAGCATGTTCTCCATGCCCGAAGGCTGGACCACAGACGGCAACCCGACATGGTGGGATTGGACGGTACAAGGTACGGTGTACTATACGGACTATTACGAAGAAAGCTTTGTCGTGAATCCTCATCGCGGCAATAAGCACGCTGTGCTGGAATGGGACAGCAGCGAGAGTCCCGCGGCACAAGACCAGACTTTGATTACGCCTGTGCTGACCATCACTAGACCCACTGTTTTGCAGTTCTGGACTTGGGTGCAATATGGCACCGATGGCTATGACCGCTTCGTGGTCAGGGTGTACGACACCTACGACGGCACTTGGGATGACAAATGGGATGCTGCCGATATGCCTTACGGACAAATCAACGCATACGATGAGCCGATTTCCATCAATTTGGATGAGTATATCGGTCGCAACATTAAGATTGGCTTCAGAGGATACAATACCTTTGGCGAGTGGCTGGCTTACGACTGGTTTGTCGATGATGTGAAGGTCATTCCAACCGATACCACTGATGTGAATGTCAATGAATTGGCTGCCATGAAGTTTGATGTCTATCCCAACCCAGCGAAGGAAAAGGTTGTCATTGAGGCCCAAAGCAACATCCAGCAGGTGACGCTGATGGGCATCAAGGGAGAGATGCTTGAAGATAGGATGACCAACTCAAACAAGGTGGAGCTGAACCTGGAAGGCTATTCCAAAGGCATTTATGTCGTCCGCATCGTCACCGAGGACGGCGTGGCGACACAAAAAATCAACTTGATTGAATAGGGGAGAAGCACATAGAAAACGTGTTCCGCTCTATGCCAAGATTTTGCTGGGCATGGGCTTGGGTCTGGGCTTTGGCTTCCTGGCCATGGCCTTGCATTGGGAAGGTTTTGTGCACGACTGGGTTGCCCCTTGGGGCGACATTTTCATGCGCCTGCTCAAACTCATCGCCGTGCCTTTGGTCTTGGTGTCGCTCATCTTGGGTGTCGTCAACCTGAAGGACATCCGTAACCTGTCGCGCATCGGCTTGAAAACCATTTTGATTTATGTCTGTACTACCATCCTTGCGGTGAGCATAGGCTTGGGCATGGTCAGCGTCATCAAGCCGGGGAAGGTCTTCCCGAAAGATCGGCAGACAGAGTTTATGGAGCGCTATCAGCAGACCGTCGTGGAGCGCGAGGCGCAGATGCAACAGGTGAAGGATGAGTCGCCTTTGCAGTTCGTGGTCGACATGGTGCCCGAGAACCTCTTCCAAGCCTTGGGCGACAACTCCAAGATGTTGCAAATCATCTTCTTTGCTTTGCTTTTCGGTGTGGCTTTGATTGTCGTGGGACCTTCGAAAGTGCCTTCGTTGGTGCGTTTCTTCCAACAGTTGAACCTTGTCTTGCTCAAGATTATAGACTTCATCATGGCCTTTGCGCCATATGGTGTATTTGCTCTGATGGCCGCCCTTATTGTGGACTATGCCGGCGATGTGGGCATCTTCTCCGCCTTGGGCTTGTACGCCCTGACGGTAGTGCTAGCTTTGGCTGTCATTATCTTGTTGGTATATCCATTCATCATGCGGGTCTTCGGCAAGCGGACGATGAAGCAGTTTTTCAATGCGGCTGCTCCAGTGCAGATGTTGGCCTTCACCACCAGCTCGAGTGCGGCCACCTTGCCCTTGACCATGGAACGCACGCAGAAGCATTTGGGTGTCTCGGAAGAGGTGGCGTCGTTTGTTCTGCCTGTGGGCGTGACCATCAACATGGACGGCACGAGTTGTTATCAGGCCGTGGCGGCGGTGTTTTTGGCGCAGGTATTAGGTTTGGATTTGACCTTCGGTCAGATGTTGCTCATTTTGGCCACGGCCACCATCTCGTCTATTGGTACGCCAGGCATCCCGGGAGGCTCTATCGTCATGCTGATGATTGTGCTTGATTCCGTTGGTATCCCGATTGAAGGCTTGGCACTTATCTTGGGTATTGACCGGCCTTTGGATATGCTTCGCACGGTGGTCAATGTGACGGGCGACATGACCGTTTCGTGTGTCGTCGATAATACGAAAAAATAGAAAATTGATTTGCTTATTAGGGTTCGTCAAACGTACATAACTCTTCGTAGAATTCATGCAATCTTTTGATTTCAACAGGAGGGAATGGAGTGGTTTTAAGGATGTTGAAATGGCTGTCTTCCGTAACGATGTATTCTGCATTGGCAACAACGGCACAATCAACGAACTTGTTTTCGTCAGGGTCGGCAGTGATGAGGTGAAATTGGTAATGCGCATCAACTCTAATGACATTGTTGGCCCGCAGAATGGTTTCTATGGCAATGTTTGCAGCTAAAGGTGACATGTGAGAGGCGATAATTTCCCCGTATTCTTCCAAAATGGAGTTAGAAATGCAAAGGGTATATTTACCCAAAACAAAGTCTTCCCAAACCTTGTAATAGGGACTTCGTCTTGACAAGGATTGAAGCAAACAATTGGTATCGAGTACAATATATCGGTTCATGGTATTGGACGATAAGGTGTCCGCATGTGCTCGTGACTCCATTGAGCGACTTTTTCATCAGTGAGGTCGCCATTGTCCCAAAGCCGATCGATTTCCTTCTGCAAGCGAGAGTTCAGAAACTGAACAATGACACTCTTCAAAGCTGTAATATCCTCTTCATGTGTGAGGCAGGACAGCATGTTGAGCAACTCATACTGCGCAGGTGTAATAGTGGCAATTTGTCCCATAGTTCGTTGTGTTGTTTTTCGTAGGCAAAAATAAACAATTTTCGCAAAAAGAGATAATTGTTTGCTTTGGCTAGTGGTTTTTTATCGTTCGTTGTAAACCATTGACTGTAAAGTTTTGTTACACCACTGTAAAAAAATGTTACACTTTGTTTTGAATATTAAATTTTAAATATTTGAATTTCAAATAGTTAAAATTTTGGCATGAGATATGCTTTCTTTTGGCACGTGTAAAAACATGTGTAAGATGAAAGCTAAACATAACTTTTTTATTTTGATGATGGTTCTTGGAGCCTTGACCAGCGTCAAGGCCCAGGACACCGTCACTATGGATCTCAAAGCTTGTATGCGTTACGCCGTAGAACACTCCACCAAAATCCGAATCCAGCAAGCCAATAACCGCGATGCGCAGATCGACCGCCGCGATGCTATTCTTGCCGCCTTCACGCCTACGATTGAGGGCAGCACATACGCCTATTCCAACTTCGGCCGTAGCATCGACCCTGAGACCAACACCTATATCCGAACGACCTCGTTCCATAACGGCTATAGTCTCTCGGCGGGCATCAACCTCTTCAATGGATTTCAGGCGGTCAACAACCTGAAAATCACTAAGACGGCCCAACTGATGGGCTTGACCAAGGAGCAGCAAACCAAAGACCAGATCTGTCTCGCCACCATGGAGGCCTACTGTAATGTGTTGTATTACACCGAGATGCAGGAAGCCCTGCATGCGCAGGTGACCACAGCGGAAAAGTCTGTGCAGTTGGCTACAAGGCAGGAACAACTGGGACAGAAATCCCACGCTGATGTGGTGCAGATGCAGAGCGACCTCGCCGAGCGGCAGTACCAACTGACCACCTGTCGGAACAACCTCAACAATGCCATGATCACCTTGAAAGATGTGATGTTTTGGCCGATTGAAAAACCGTTGAAAATTGACGATTTCGCTGTAGGGCTGTCGCATTGCGGCAGCCGCATTATCAACGATTCGTTGTCGTGGCTGCCATATTATGACAGCCCTACAGACCGAACGGATGAAATTTCCCAAATGGTGGAATTCGCCAAAACCAACATACCTGACGTCCTTTTGGCGGAAGGCACGATGAAAAACGCCCGGCTTGCCCTTAAGACAGCCCGTTGGCAGTTGCTGCCCCGACTCTCGCTCTATGGTGGCTGGTCGTCGAGTTACTTCACCTACCCGGGTATGGAGGGTTATGTGCCCACGCCGTATTTCGAGCAGATGAAGAACAACGGCGGCGAGTATGTGCAACTTTCGTTGAGCATCCCCATCTTCGACCGCCTCTCGAAGCATTCCAACATCGCAAAGCGGAAGAATGCCTACGACCGCGCCCAAGCCGATTATGAGCAGGCCATCCAAACGGTGGAAGCCGAGGTGCGCCGTGCCATCGCCGACCGCGACGGCAGCGCCGATGCCCTGCGCCAAGCTGACACCCGCGCCGAATTGCAACAGGAGGCCTTCACGCTGAACACCAAGCGTTTCGAGCAAGGCTTGATTTCGTCCATCGAGTACCAAACGGCCTCGAACAACTATCTCAACGCCCTCGCGGAACAATTGAACGCCAGGCTTCAATACTTTATCAAGTGCAGCGTTGTAACTTATTATGGAGGGACACCGTATATATTACAATGACTATGGCTTATGGCCTATGGCAGCTTCTCGAAAAATTGAAATCCACACCTTTGGTTAAAGCTGCCATGGTCATAGGCCATCAGCCATAGTTCTAACAACAATTAAACAATTAAACAATCAACATTCAACTATATGAAAACCTACCTGAAATTCCTATCCAGAAACAAGCTCTACACTGCTATTGAGTTCATTGGCTTGAGTGTGGCCTTGGCCTTCGTCATCATCAGTTTCTGCTATGTTGTGCAGCAATACGCCGTCACCCGCGAGAACCCCGACCGTGAGCGGATTTATGCAGTGGGAGCTAATAATGGGTCCAACGGCTACGGTATGAAAGAACTCATCGATGGCAAACTTCCTGAAGTGGAAGCAGTGACTCATTTCTTTTACCAAAACGACCAAATTCTCAAAGTGGGCGATGACTCCTTCGTCAGCAATTACATGTATTGCGACCGCGAGTTTTTTGACTTTTTCCCCGTCAGGTTCAAAGAAGGCAATGCTGACCACCTGACCGAAGCCAATGTCGCTTTTATTTCTGAGAAATTGGCCTCAAAAATGGAAGGTGAAATCCTTGGAAGGCAGGTGATTGCAGGCCGAGACACGCTAACTGTAGTGGGCATCATCTCTGACTTAGGTAGTTCTCTGTTGAATGATGCCGATGTCATAGGTAACATTGCGACCTGCAAGTCCGTGAAGATGTACCGGCAAAACCCGTTTAATTACGGGAGCAAACTCCCTACTTTCCTGAAGGTAAGCCCTAATGCCGACCGTGCGCTGTTGAACGAAAAAATCACGGAACTGTGCAAGGAGGGGTACGGAGAAATCTATACGCATTTCTTCGATGAAAATGTAGGCGCTTTGATGATTCGAATGGATGAACTCTTTTTCAGCGACACGGAAACAGGATTGTTAAAAGGCGACAAGTCGATGCTGCGGACGGTGGTTGTGGTTGGATTATTGCTGCTGATTTCTGCACTCATCAACTACATCAACTTGAATGTGGCCCTTGTTGGGAAACGCGCCAAGGAGATGGCTTCGCGGCGGTTGCTCGGGGCGCAGAAGTCTGATATCGTTTGGAAATTCCTTGGCGAGGCATTTGTCTTTACGCTATGCTGTTTTGTGGTTGGTCTGTTGATAGCCTACGCTTTGGCACCTAAGGTCAACGATTTGATACAAGCAGATGTTGCGGTGAGGATTCCTTTTACGGAAAAGTATCTCGTTGCCTATTTGCTGATAGTAGTTGTAGTGGCATTGCTGGCCGGCATTTTGCCCGCCCTCATTGTTTCGCAGACCAAGCCCATCGATGTGGTGAAAGGCACTTTCCGTTTTCGTTCTCGGAAGGGGCTGGCGCGATTCTTCATTGTGTTCCAAAACATCATTTCTATTGTGCTGATTGCCTTGGTACTGACGATGGAGTTGCAAATGCGTCACATGGTGGAACGACCCATTGGATTGAAGACCGACAACTTGTATTTCTTCGGTTCTAGGGTGAATTATTCCTCTCAAAAAGAAGCCTTTGCCGATGAGATTCGCGCCCTGCCTTGTGTGAAGGAATTGGCTAAGACCACCAATATACCGACTGTTTCAAATATGAGAATGCGCGTGAACAGATTGGGGAGTACGGAAATGGATGCCTATGTGAATTACTTCTCTTGCGATTCTGCGGCATCCCGATTGTTTGGCTTCCAGGTGGTTGAGAAGTTTCATGAACCAGAAAAGGGTAGCGGCTGGATGACGGAAAGCACCGTGGCGGGTATGACGGGATTGCCATACGGGGTAATCAACTACGACACGATTATGGCTTGGGCAAAAGACAATACAGAAAGCGACATCTGTGGTGTCATCAAGGATTTCAACATGCTTGATGCACTCCATGCCACCGACGAAGATTTCTCGATTGTCTTTGGCAATGGCGGTGTAGAGGGTTCGAAACCAACAAGTTTCTTGTTGGACATCGTAGGCGACCACGACGAGGCTAAACGCGCCATCGATTCGGTGTATGAGAAGCATTGCAAGGAATCCCTCGATACTTATATGGAGCCGTATTATAACGATTTTGTGAAGGATATCATCGCCAAGAATTACGACAAGACGCACCGCCAGATGCGCCTCATCGAACTGATTATGGCGATTTCGGTCATCCTGTCATTGCTGGGCTTGGTGGCCATGAGCACGCACTTCGCCTCCGAGCGTGAGAAGACCATCGCCATCCGCAAGGTGTTTGGCGGCACGATGCAAAGCGAGATTCGCCGCAACCTGAAGGAATACATCATCATGATACTGATTGCCAACGCGATAGCCATTCCCGTGGCGGTGTGGCTGTGTAAGCGTTATTTGGAAGACTTCGCCTATCGGATTGACCTGCACCCGTGGATTTTCGTGGTGACGGTGGTGCTGTCGTTTGTCATAGCTATCGGTTCGGTGCTTTGGCAGATTGTCTCCGTGGCGCGGGTCAATCCGGTCTGGGCACTGAAAAAAGAGTGAAAAACGATACTGAGTTTTTTCCAAAATTGCCAAAAATCGATAATTTTGGAAAAAACTCATTTCTATTTTGAGGAATTTCCATACCTTTGCTTGTGAAAACAACAAAGGACAATTATGGATAAGCTGATAGGTAGAGAACAGGAAATCAAGTTGCTAAAAGAGTACACCAAATCAGATCGGCCTGAGTTTGTCGCCATTTATGGAAGAAGACGGGTCGGGAAGACCTTGTCAATTGCGATATTATCCGCAAATATGTGGTGAGGGAGAAAAATGTAAAGAAGAACTCAGCCATCTACCAGCTGACGGATTTCTATTCACTGTTCTACTTGACGTTTGTCACCAAAGCTGAGGCGGAAACAGGTTATTGGTGCAACCATATCGGGACATCAGAAGTGAACGCCTGGCTCGGTTTGAGTTTTGAGCGGTTGTGCATGGCACACGTCGCCCAAATCAAACAAGCATTGCGGATTGACCGTATCGCCACCAAGTTCTACTCATGGCGAAGCAAGAGCACAAACCTCAAGGCCCAGATAGACATGATTTTGGAACGTGCGGACGGAATTATCAACATTTTTGAGATGAAATATAGCGAGGCGGAATACATGCTGAGTAAGGAGGAAGAGGAAAAGTTGCGCAGTAGGGTCTCAAAGTTTCGCGAGGAAACGGGAGTCAAGGAAGCATTGTGGCCAACACTTGTAACGACCTATGGCCTTAAGAATGGCATCCATTCTTCCAGTTTTGTCGCTACATTAACCACGGACGACCTGTTTTTGTAAAGCAGATCCTTTCTCTGAATCTTCTTGAGAAAGCATCGAGTTTTTTCCAAAGTTGTCAAAATTGATTGGTTTTGGAAAAAACTCAATTTTGCGCGATAACTATGCACTGTAAAGTTTCTTTACACCACTGTAAAATAACTTTACACTTTGTAAAATAGCTGTTTTTGTATTTCGTTGATTATTATTGATTTGCAATTTTGGCACAATAAATGCCTACGAAATAGCGGTTCAACAATTAAACGATTAAACAATCAACAATTAAACAATGAATAGCATCTCCGACAAATTAATCAAAATCCTATCGTTGGGCATAGGTCTCGCCATCGGCATCGTGCTGATTGCCAAGGTGTGCTTCGAATTGTCATACGACAGTTTCTACAAGGATGTGGACCGCATCTACATCATTCAAACAGGCATTGAACGACAAGGCGAATCGAAGAATTTCGGGCAAGTGAGTGGGGCGGTGGCTCCCGGCTTCAAGGCCGAGGTGCCAGGCGTGGAGGAGGCCACGAGAATCACCTCCTATTTCAACAATGATCGTTTCTTGGACGAGGAAGGCCAAGTCATTACAGGCAATTTGCGTTTGGCCGATTCCTGCTTCTTCAAGGTGTTCGACCGCCCTATTTTGGCCGGCGACCCTACGAAAACATTAGCCAAGCCAATGTGCTTGATGGTCTCGGAATCGTTTGCCGAAAAGCTCGGCGGCGTGGACGAATGCATTGGCAGGATTATCGCCAGTGAAGATGTGCCCGACCTGAAAATGACCATCGAAGGCGTGTTCAAGGACTTCCCGAAAAACGGCTCGATGGATTCAGACCTGCTGCTTTCGATGGTGAGCTATTCCAAAAATAGTATAGAAAACTGGGTGGGCAACGACCGCTACCGTGGCTTCGTGAAATTGCAGCAAGGCGTTGACCCACAGTCGCTTGACGATGCCATCCGCAAGATGCAGGAGACGCATCAGCCTTTGGAGGAACTGGAACAGAACGGGACGAAACTGTGGTATTATCTCACGCCTTTTGGCAAGGACCACATCAAGGAGTCATCGGTTCGCTCGATGGTGATTCTGCTTTCCGTCGTGGCCGCGCTGCTGATTCTCATCAGTTTGCTCAACTACATCCTTATCGTCATTTCGGAGATGGTGCGCCGCTCCAAAGAAATCGGGGTACGCAAGTGCTATGGTGCCGATGCCTTCGACATTCATTGGCTGTTGGCACGCGAAACCTTTGTTCACCTGTTGCTGGCTTTGGCTTTGGCGGCGGCCATTATTTTCGCTTTCAAAGGATTGATACAGAATATTTTGGGTATGTCATTTGAGACCTTGCTTGTTACGCAAAGTATCCTTGTCATCAGTTTGGTGCTGGCCTTGGTGGTGGTGGTTTCGGTCTTCGTTCCGGCGCAACTCTACATGCGGATTCCCGTTTCGGTGGCCTTCCGCAACTACACAGAAAACTCGCGCCGCTGGAAAATCGGACTGCTTGGCGTTCAGGTGTTTATCAACGTTTTTATCGCGGTGATGCTCATCGTCGTGACGCTGCAATACCGCAAAATGATTTATTCCGACCCGGGCTACGACTACGAAAACGCCTATTATGTCAGCATGTACAACGGCAACCAGACGGAGCAAAGGCGCGTTGTGGAAGCGCTCAGGCAATATCCCGAGGTGAAGGGTGTGGAGGCCTGTTATTCTCTGCCCGTTAAAGGTACCAGCGGCGACAATATCCTTCTCCCCGGCGACGACCGCGAATTGTTCAATGTGTCTGACGGTTACGAAGCCACGACGGGCTTTTACAAGTTGTTGGGCTTTGAGTTTGTGGACGGTCGCGCTCCTGCCGATTCTTCTGAAGTAGTTGTTTCTGAGGCTTTTGTCAATCGGATGAACGAGTTCGCCGACTGGAGCGACGGTGCGGTGGGCAAGCAGGTGCTCATCACGGGACACGGGAATGGCATGGAGTTGGTACCCTTCACCATTTCGGGTGTCTATCGCGAAATCCGTACTGGCAACCTTGTGAACTTGGATAGTCGCCCTAGTGTGCGCTTCTATGGCACCTTGGACGACGGCGTGTCCTATATGCCTTATCTCGTTTTCAAGACGAACCACAAGCTGAACGAAACTGATATGCAGAAACTGAGGGAGGGCATTGCGGAGGCCTTGGATGGCAGGCAGTTGGAGATTTTCTCTTGGGCAGACCAAATGATTGCGGACTACGATGACAGCCTCAAAATGCGCAACACCATCTTCATCGGTGCGGTTTTCGCCCTGCTGATTGCCGTGATTGGCCTCATCGGTTTCATCCGCGACGAGTCGAACCGAAGGAGCAAAGAGGTGGCCATCCGCAAAATCAACGGCGCGACGGTGGCTGACATACTGCGTATGTTCACTTGGGATGTGCTGCGCCTTTCGTTGGCGATGGCGGTTTTGGCTTGCGTTGCTACCTTTTTTGTGGCCCATAAGTGGTTGGAGCAGTTTTCCGAGCGCATCGGTCTCTCGCCTCTGTATTTCATCATCGGTGCAGTGACGGTCTTACTTATCGTGACTGCCGTGGTCGTCATGAGCAGCAATCGTGTTGCCCGAATGAATCCTGTTAAGTCTTTGAAGAATAATTGATTAAAAGTAACTAACCGAACAACGCATCGCCTTTCACTTCACGGGATACTTTCCGCGAGTACATGTTGTCCATTAGCCCGTTTGGGGTGATGAACGCTGGTAGCAACGACTTCCGCGTTTTGGTGACCTTTCGGAAGATACGCATTCTGCGTGCGAGTTGGCTGTCATAGCTCTTGGTGATTTCGTATTCATCGTTCGAGTATTTCATTTCACAAATGCTGATGCACTTGTCGGAACGGTCGATGAGGAGATCTATCTGAGCTCCGTGTTTCAGGTCTTCTTCCAAATCTGCTGGTGCAGTCTTGGGAGGACGGTAGAACCATGAGCAGGGTTTGTTGATAGTGCCGTCGATGCCCAAAGCTTGGACAATCTGGTCCAAGTGGTTGAGACACACGATTTCAAAGGCATAGCCACACCAACTGTCATAGAGGGTTGTGGCTTGCATCTTTTGCCAATACCCTTTCAGATAACTACCAGCGTTGCCCATAAAGCGGAAATGAAAGAGCGTAAAAGGGTCAATCAGCTGGTACAACGTATCTTTTTTGCTCTTTTTGAAAGGGATATAGCTTCGGATAAAAGAGCATTCCTCAAGTTCTTTAAGCAGGCGTGTCAGGTTTCCGTTGTTGGTTTGGTGGGCTGTCTCTATGATTTCTTGTCGTGTCATGCCCATTCCTTTCTTTTCGAGTGCAGTCACTACAGCAATGTGGTTATCAGCTTTCTTGAAAAGCGACTTGAAGATTTTCTCGAACTCGTTCACCATTTCGCCTCCTCGGGTGAAACAGAGCGATTCGATGTTTTGTGCCACACTCTTGTCGCGCTCGAAAAGCGACAGATAATAAGCCACGCCGCCCATGGCCATATAACTTTCGATGATTTCCTGACGCTCGTAAAGGAAGCCTTGCGACTTGAAGTACAACTCCGTCTCACCTAATGTGAATGGTGAAAGAAGCATGGTGTGTGTGGCTCGGTTATGCAGGCCACCTTTCGAGTTGACCACTTTGTTGAGCATCCAAGTGGTTGCACTGCCGCATACGATGAGTTTGATGTCGTTGCGGTAAGTGGCCCAGTCATTCCAAAAATGCTCCAATGCGCTCACAAACTTGGAGCCTCTTGTGTCGAACCATGGCAATTCGTCGAAGAAAAGAATCTTGGGACCTTCTTCTGCTTCATGCTCAATGTATTTCTCAAGCAGATGGAAAGCCTGAGTCCAAGTTTTAGGCATCTCGGCATTTTCGGTGTAATTGCTCAAGGCGTAATGGAAGTTTTCCAACTGTTCTTTGGTGTTGGCGTTTTCTTTGCCTGTCATTCGGAAGGCAAACTTTCCTTCGAACAGTTCTTTCACAAGGAAAGTCTTGCCGACACGCCGTCTGCCATAGATGGCGATAAATTCAGATTTCCCGCTTGCCAGATATTTCTCCAACTTGATGATTTCCTCTTTGCGACCGATGATATTGTCTTTCATATTTGTTGAATTTTGGCGCAAAGTTACAAAAAAATTGAGATTGCGCCAACTTTGTTGCAGAATTCTGGCGTAATCTATACATTTTTATGAGATTTAGCCAAGAAACTCTATTTTTATACACTTTTTCGGTAGTATTTTGGTTGAAAAGATACACTTTTTCAACTCTGCTCACAAATTAAAGTGTAAAATCAAGTGTAAAGTTTCTTTACACCACTGTAAAATAACTTTACACTTTGTAAAATAGCTGTTTTTGTATTTCATTGATTATTATTGATTTGCAAGTTTGGCACGAGGATTGGTATGAGGGAGGATGACAAAATTTAGATTCCCGAAGGGAAACTCAACAAACAATTAAACAGTTAAACAATCAACACTTCAACAATATGAAATCATTTTTCAATTTTTTGAAACGGAACAAACTTTACGCCCTCATCAATCTTTTGGGCTTGACCATCTCAATGGCATTCGTGCTGCTCTTGGCCGTGTATGTGCAGAAACAACTCTCCACCGATGCCTTCCAAGAGAACGCTGACAGAATTTTTGTCATCACCAACGAGGAAAGCCTCAATATGGGCTATTGGTTAGACAAGCACTTGCGCAACCAATTCCCCGAAATTGAGAAATCGTGCGCGGTTTGTAACTATTCTTTCAATGAGGAGTTTAGCATTGACGGCGAGACCGTCTATGGTAGCCTCACCTTCGCAGACTCGTGTTTCTTCGAGATGTTCAGCTACGACCTTGTGAAAGGCTCGAAGGCCGATTGGAAAATATCAGGTGACCGTTGTATGGTGAGCGAGGCGTTTGCCAACGCGCATTTCGGCGACAAAGACCCCATCGGGCGACAAATCATACTGGAAAGAAACGATGGCTACCCCATGGTGGTGTGCGGCGTTTTCAAAGACTTCGGCAACAGCATCATCAACGCGCCAGATGTGTTGGGACATGGCAATTTGATGCCGATTATCAACCCGGCCAACAATGAGCGCATGAGCAATGGTGGCGGAGGAGGTGTCTGCTTCGTGATGACTTATCCGGGTGCGGATTTGCAGGCTCGCCACGACGACATTTTGGCTTGGTGCGAGGAAAACTTCTGGGTTTATAAGCAAAAGTATGACGAGGTGCGCATCATCCCGCTGCGTGAGGTGTATTTCCTTAAAGAAGGAGCACAGGATCATACAGCCACTGTGAGTTTGGGCAACCGCTTTTTTGTGAACCTATTATTGGCCATGTGCCTGATGCTTTTGTTGTTCGCCATACTCAACTATTTGAATCTTTCCACTGCACTCATCGGTTTTCGCGCCAAGGAAATGGCCACGCGGAGGCTCGTTGGGGCAACAAAGGCAGGCATTTTTTTGAAAATGATAGGCGAAAGCACTGTGCTTTGTGCTTTGGCGATGGGCTTGGCGGTTCTTTTGGCTGAAGCTCTTGCGCCTGCCGCTTCTGAGCTATTGCACTACGATATCTCGGTTTTCGGAGCGGTCAATACGGTCAATGTGTTGATTGTCATTGGATTCGTGCTTCTTTTGGGTTTCCTTGCCGGGCTTGTTCCCGCTTTGATGATTCAAAAAGTGCAGCCCATCGAGATTGTGCGCGGGTCGTTGCGGGTGAAGACCAAGACGGTTTATGGTCCTGTCATCATCGTGGTGCAGAATGCCGTGACTGTGGTGATGCTTGTTTCGGCTTTGACCCTTTACTTGCAAACGCGGCACCTGATAACCGCCGATTTGGGCTACAATACGAAAGACATTTTGGTCATAGACAATGTCTACGGCAAGACGGGCGAAATCAAGGCCTTGTTGGATGCTTATCGCGCCGAGCCGTTTGTGGAGGACGTGGGGCAAGGTGACGGTACGCCGTTGTTGGGCACCAACAATTGGACGATGGAGGTGGAAAACGGCAATTGGGTCTCGTTCCAGCAAATACAAGGCGACCAGCATTATTTCGACATCTTGGGCCTTCGCGCTAAACAGGACAACCATATTCCTGGGTCTTATTGGCTCAATGAATATGCTTTCGGCCAGATTGGGATAGACGAGACGGTGACGGAATTTAGGCATAAAGACGGAAAAACCTATGAAATTGGTGGCATATACTACGATTTCAAGATTTGGCCTTTGGAAATACAGCAGTCGGCGGCGTTGATTAACAACCGTGGCGAGAATCCTGACGATGATTTTCCATGGAAATTGTTGGTAAAGACCACCGGTGACCACAAGGCGGCTCTCGACCGTTTGGAACAAGTGACGAAAGAGCTGTTTCCCGACAAGCCTTTTGAAGCGCTTTACCTTGAGGACATGATTGAAGCCTTTTTTGCTGGCGAGAGCAGGATGCTTCGCATCGTCCTGATTTTCACCTTGCTTTCGATGCTCGTTTCTGCGTTGGGCTTGTTCGCAATGAGTTCCTACTACATGCAGCAGGAGCGTCGCGCTGTGGCTGTGAAGAAAGTTTTTGGCGCCGACTATGGCGGCGTGTTGCGCGAGTTGGTGCTGAACTTCATGAAGATGGTGGCTGTGGCTGCACTGATTGGCATTCCCGTGGCTTGGTTCATTATGCACCGTTGGCTTGAGGAATACACGCACCGCATCAGCCTCTCGTGGTGGATTTTCGCTTTGGCCGTGCTTGCCGTCGTACTGATGGCGTTCCTGTCAGTCATTTGGCAAAGCATCAAGACGGCACGGGCTAATCCAGCTACGGTGTTGAAGAAGGAATAGCGTTTATCACAAAACAATCAAAACCCACAAAACAATGAATAATCAGAAACTACGGATTGCACGGATTAAACGGATGGCCGACAAGAAATTTGGAAGGCACAAGTGCCCAAATTGTTACGGATTCCTACCGGTGGCAGCCATCCGTACTCATCGGACGCTTGCGTCCCAAAATTTACGGGAACAAATCTGTAAAATCCGCGAAATCCGTAGTTAAAAAAAGAATCCTGAAATCTTGTATTTTTAAATCTTGAAATTATAAATCTACAATAGTTATGGAACACTCAATGGATCGTAAAATCGAAAAGAAAAAAGGCTTAGCGCGGGCGTTCACCAAGAAGGCCTTGCCGTTCTGGGGCGGGGCGTTGCTCCTCGTCTTTATCCTCTGGCTTATTTTCAGGGACGACTCGAAGAAACTCCGCATCGACGCGGACAACATCACCGTGAGCACCGTCACCTCGGGCGAGTTCAACGACTACATCCGCATCAGCGGGCAGGTCGCGCCCATGACGACCATCCAAATCAGCCCTTTGGAAGGCGGTGTTGTGCAGCAGATTGTCACCGAGGAAGGCAGCCGCGTCAAGGCTGGCGATGTTATCCTCATTTTGAGCAACGAAAACCTCGACATGCAGATTCTCTCCTCCGAGGCCGACCTCGCTGAAAAGGAGAACATCCTACGCAATACCATGATTCAGATGGAACAACAGAAACTGAGCGTGGAGCAGGAGAAACTGCAACTGCAAATGGAGGTGCAACGCAATCGCCGCACCTACGAGGCTCAGAAGTCGCTCTACGACGATGGCCTCATCGCCCGCGAGGACTACCTGAAGGCCGAGGAGGACTTCACGCTCTCGAACAGCCGCCTGAAGCTGGTGGAGAACCGCGCCAAACAGGACAGCCTTCATCGCTCGGTGGAAATCGACCGTATGCGCGAGAGCCTCGAGAATATGCGCGTCAATATGATGATGATCCGCAAGCGCAAGGAAAACCTGACCATCAAGGCACCCATCGATGGCGAGTTGGGCCTTTTGGATGTGGTGTTGGGGCAGTCAGTGGGCGCAGGCTCCAAGATCGGGCAAATCAACAACCTCGACAGTTACAAGATTGAGGCCCAAATCGATGAGCATTACATCGACCGCATCACTCCGGGCTTGGAGGCCACCTTCGAACGGCAGAGCGAGCGGTATCAGGCGCAAATCCGCAAGGTGTATCCCGAGGTGCGCGACGGCAAGTTCAAGGCCGATTTCAAGTTCATGGAGCAGCAGCCCGACAACATCCGCAGCGGCCAGACCTATTACCTCAACCTGCAACTCGGCCAGCCCGTGGAGGCGGTGCTCATCCCGCGTGGCGCCTTCTACCAAAAGACAGGCGGCAAGTGGATTTATGTGCTCTCTTCCGACGGCAGCAAAGCCACCAAGCGCGACATCAAGATTGGGCGACAGAACCCGCAGTATTACGAGGTTGTCGAAGGCCTTGAAGCTGGCGAGAAGGTGATTACTTCTTCGTATGACAACTTCGGCGAATCGGAGGTGCTGGTGTTTTGATTTAGGAGATTCCCCTGCGGGGAATGGAGGTCGGGAGTTGTTGCTAACCGCGGCGGCCTTTGGCGCTACAAATAGGCAACTTGTTCTTGCCGCCGCTGTATAACGGACAAATGAAACTCCATTCCCGAAGGGAATCTCAAAACGACAAACAACAAATCAACAAAATAAAAGTTTAACCATTAAAGACTAAAAGCAATGATTAAAGTAGAAAATCTCAGGAAGGTCTTCCGCAGCGAGGACATTGAAATCGAAACCATCGCATTGGATGGCGTTTCGTTCGAAATCAACGACGGCGAGTTTGTCGCCATCATGGGGCCTTCGGGCTGCGGCAAGTCCACCTTGCTCAACATCCTCGGCCTCTTGGACAACCCCACCGAGGGTCGTTACGAGCTCCTCGGCCATCAGGTCGGCGACCTCAAGGAGAAGGACCGCACCCAGTTCCGCAAGGGCAACATCGGCTTCGTGTTCCAGAGCTTCAACCTCATCGACGAACTCAACGTGTTTGAGAACATCGAACTGCCGTTACGTTACATGAACATCCCCGCCGCCGAGCGTAAGCAGCGTGTCGAGGACATCATGACGCGCATGGCCATTAAGCACCGCGCCTCGCACTTCCCGCAGCAGCTGTCGGGCGGTCAGCAGCAGAGGGTGGCCATCGCCCGCGCCGTCGTCGCCAACCCCAAGCTCATCCTCGCCGACGAGCCTACGGGTAACCTCGACTCGAAGAACGGCAAGGAGGTGATGGACCTGCTCACCGACCTCCACAAGGAAGGCACCACCATCGTCATGGTGACCCACTCGCAGCGCGACGCCGGCTACGCTGACCGCATCATCAACCTGTTCGACGGTAAAATTGTGGAAGAGGTTTTGTCGCAACTATAAAAAGACATGGGACACGAGGACGCAAAAAAACATAACTCGTGTCCCTCGGTTTATTATAACAGCAGCGTCATATAAAGCGGAAGAAATACCAACTTGTCTTTGACTTCAACATCCTTGGAGTGAAGGACGTATGGCGTGGAAAGATTGTTTTGGTACTAATTCATCACGGATTTTCCGTCTCATAAATCACCTTTCCTAGATTTTTCACATTGGTGTTTATACACCTTTCCTAGATTTTTCAATGTGGCAAAATTACACATTTCCTAGATTTTTGAATGAAAAGCTCCCAAAAAAATTCTTCATGACAACGCTCACTGTAAAGTTTCTTTACACCACTGTAAAGAAACTTTACACTTTTTGTAAAACGCTGTTTTTGTATTTTATTGGTTTTTAATTGTTTACAATTTTGGCACGGCGATTGCCATGATAAAAGGCAGAATAATTGTAAAACTGTAAAGCTATGGCAAAGAAATCATTTTTGACCGCACTGCTGGTTGTTATGGCTGTGCTGTGCGCTGAGGCGCAGAACAACAAGGTATGGAAGAGTGATACCGTTATCGACGGGAAAGGTAACAAAATCATTACCGTGTATAAGCAAAAAAACGTTGTGGAAGGCAACGGCAACATCGTCACGCGTGACATCGATGTGGCGGCGTTCAAGGAAATCAGCATGATATTGCCTGCAACGGTAAACTACAAAGTGGCGGACAACTACTCCTGCCGTGTGACCCTCGATGAGAACCTTTTCGAGTGGGTCGACATCTATCTGAAAGGCGATTGCTTGAAGGTCGAGATGGTCAAGACCTTTCAGCAATCCGACGTGAAGCCGACGAAGTTCCTCATCGAGCTCACCGCCCCGACCTTGGAGGAAATCAGTATAATGGGTAGCGGTGACTTTAATTTCGTTACGCCGTATGAAGCCAAAGAGTTGAAAATCAAATTGACGGGTTCGGGCGATGTGGTTTTCGAGAAAACAGCAAACATCCATGATTTTGATGTGGATGTTGCAGGCTCGGGAGATTTGTTGAGTAAAGAGTTCCTTGCTGACTACATGGATATAAGCATCGCTGGATCGGGGAAGATGGTTTGTGAGTACCTCCAAGCCAATCACCTGCGTGCAAGTGTCGCTGGTTCCGGCGATGTCATTATCAAGGATGGTAAGGTGAAAAAAGCGAACCTTACTGTGGCGGGTTCGGGCTCCATTGAGGCACGCTGCCAGATGGAATCGATGGACTACAGCGTTGTTGGCACGGGTAGTATCTCATACCCAGGCGATGTCAAGGCGGTTGGCACCGTAGTAGGCGGCAAGATCAATAAAATCTGGGGAACAGAAAACAACAAGAAAAAAAGTTGTGATGAAAAACCGTAATAAAACGAGAATCAACCAAACGCTTTTCGAAAAGTTGGTAAAGTTCTTCGGACTTGAAAAAGCGGAGAAAATATACAAAAGACTTGATCGTTTAAATAATAACTCAACGACTTATGGCAAGAATCTATAAAAAAGGCAAGACCTCCCTCGTGTCTTCCATCTTGAATATCTTGGGCTTGACGGCAGCCTTCGCCGCGCTCTACATCATCCTCGTGCAGGTGCACCACGACCTCACCTACAACAAGGCACTCAAGGACAGCGACAGGATTTATTGCATGATGGTCGGCGACCGGTTTGCCGACTACGGCGCCTCATGCTGGATTAACCGACCGATTTCTGAGGCGGTCATTGCGGCCTCGCCCGATGTGGAAGCGGGCGGCTGCGGCTATGTGGGCAAAAACTGCCCGACCGCCACAGTTTTGTTTGACGACGACCGTCAAATGAGTGTGAAAATCGGTGCCTTCAGCAATGGCGGCAAGGATGTTTTCGGCTTCGAACTCGTTGCGGGCAACTGGGACGACTGGATTAACGGCATCACCTACGCCGTTTCGGAATCGACGGCGCGACGGCTTGGTGTGGAAGTGGGCGACGTGGCCAAACTTCGGACGAACAGTTGGCAGGGACTGCAACTTGAAGACGCCGTCATCGTCGCCATTTACAAGGACATGCCCGCCAACAGCGACGGCACCACTTTCGATATGTTTTACAATATCGGCAATCGGGGCTTGGACAATTGGAGCGAATGGGGCTTCAACTATTTCGTGAAACTTCGCGAAGGCGCCGACCCAAAAGCGTTAGAAGAGGCCGCGAAACCTGCCATGAAGGACGCCTTTATGCGGCTGAACGGCATTGACCCGACATCGCTCAGCGAAGAGGAAAAGGCTCTGTGTGAAGAGTCGGTGGGTGGCACCAATCTCCAACTGATAAAACTCACCGATATGTATTTTGCCAAAAACATCAATGCGTCAGGAAAGACGGGTAACCGTACTACGACGATGACCTTACTCGCCATTGCTATTGCGGTCATCGTCATCGCGTTCATCAACTACATCAACTTCTTCTTCGCTATGGTGCCTATGCGATTAAAGAGCGTCAACACGCGCAAGATATTAGGCAGCAGTCGTTTCCAATTGGTGATGTCGTTTGTCGGCGAGTCGGTGACGATGGTCATTATCGCCTTGGCGTTGGCCGTGGCCGTGGTCACGCTGTTCAGGCAGTCCACCTTGGCCTCGCTCATCGATACATCGTTGTACTTCGGCCAAAACTGGGGCCTTGTCGCCTTGACCGTCGGCCTTGGGTTGTTTATTTCGGTGGCAGCCAGCATTTATCCCGCTTTGTTCGCCACCTCGTTCAATCCTGCCTTTGCCTTGAAAGGTACGCTCGGCACCACGCAAAAAGGCAAGGCTTTCCGCATTGGTTTGATTGGATTGCAGTTTACGGTATCTATCGTGCTGATTATCTGCGCTATATTCATCCACGAGCAACGCCAGTTCATGCTCAACCGCGACATGGGTTTCGACCACGAGCAACTACTCACGCTGCAGACAACGGCTAAAATCGCCTACCTCGACCGTGAAACCTGTGAAAACCGCCTCAAGGCCGATGCCGCCATCAAGGATGTGGCTTGGGGCGATGGTGGGTTTGTCAAAGACGAACGCATGGGCTGGGGCAGAAAATACAAGGATGCCAATGTGAATTGGCAATGCTATCCAGTTTCTTGGAACTTCTTGGATTTCATGGGGATAGAAATCGTAGAAGGCCGCAGTTTCACCCCCGCCGACGAGCAATCGGAAAACGGTGTCTATATCTTGAACGAGACCGCCCAAAAAATGTATGACATCACGGTAGGCGACCAAATCCAAGGCCACACCGACGGCTTGGCCGAGGTTGCCGGCATCTGCAAGGACTTCAACTACTCGGCCTTGCGCAACGAGATTGGGCCGTTTGCCTTGTATGTCTTCGGCAAAAAACCGTGGCGGCCTTGCATGCAGCTTTTTGTCCGCACCGAGGCCGGCGTTGACATCCCCGAAGTGATGAAGCGCATCCAAAACACCCTGAACGAACTTGACCCGAGCATTGCCGCCGCCGATTTCGATGTGCAACTCTTCGACGAAACGCTTCAAAACCAATACAAAAAGGAGCAAAACCTCTCGAAATTGATTACTTTGTTCACGATTTTGGCCATCGTCATCTCGCTGATGGGCGTGTTCGGCTTGGTGATGTTCGAGACGGAGCACCGTCGCAAGGAGATTGGCATCCGTCGTGTACATGGTGCCACGGTGCAGCAGATTTTGGCGATGTTCAATTCGTGCTTCGTAAAAGTTGTGCTGGTGTGCTTCGTCATCGCCGTGCCCGTGAGCATCGTCATCATGCGGCGTTATTTGGAGGGCTTCGCCTATCAGGTGCCATTGCATGTCTGGGTGTTTGCACTCGCGCTGTTTGCCGTCTTGGCGGTCACGATAGCGGTGGTCACCTTGCGCAGTTTGCGGGCGGCCACGGTGAATCCGGTGAAATCCTTACGTAATGAATGATCTTGTAGGAACGCAAATGGTCCCTACAATTAAACAATTCAACAATCAACAATTCAACAACACATGGCTCGAATCTATAAAAAAGGCAAGACCTCCCTCGTGTCTTCCATCCTGAACATCTTGGGCTTGACGGCAGCCTTCGCCGCGCTCTACATCATCCTCGTGCAGGTGCACCACGACCTCACCTACAACAAGGGGCTTAAGGACAGCGACAGGATTTATGTCCTTACCATGCCAGACCGATTTTCAAACAATGTTTATTCGACATACGTCAATCGTCAGATGTCGGAAGCGGTCATTGCTGCTGTCCCTAGCGTAGAGGCGGGCGGCTGTGCTGCCAATTTAGGGAGCAACGAAGTTTCCGTACGCTTGGGCGAAGGACAGTCGCCAGTCGAATTGAGAGTCACCAGTTTCTCCAAGCCAGTCATCGACGTGTTTGGATTTGAACTTGTTGCCGGCAATTTGGACAATTGGATTAGTAACACGGATGCGGTTATGTCCGAGTCAGCGGCCAAACGCTTGGGCTTGCAGGTGGGCGACCATTTCCAATATGGCTCCTGGAATTGGACAGATGTCACGGTAGCGGCCATCTACAAGGATATGCCTGTCAACAGCGACCTTTCCTCCATCGACTTTATTCTGAATCTGGGCGAAGCGGGTATGAGCGATTGGACCCAATGGGGCTGGAATTATTTCATAAAACTCGCTGAAGGCGCTGACCCAAAAGAGTTCGATGAAATTGCACACCAAGTCGCCTTTGACCTTTTTAAGACAAAATTCGACATTGACGAAAGCAATTTGACCGAAGAAAAAGCAGCGGATATTGAGGGATATAAAAAAATGATGTCACCTCATCTAATGAAGTTGACGGACAATTATTTTGCCGATAATGTCGGGCATCCGGGTAAGTCGGGCAATCGCACCACGACCATCACCTTGCTTGTCATTGCCATTTTCGTGATGCTCATCGCCTTCATCAACTACATCAACTTCTTCTTCGCGATGGTGCCGTTGCGTCTGCGGAGTATCAACACACGCAAGATATTGGGCAGCAGCCGCTTCCAGTTGGTGATGTCGTCGGTGGGCGAGTCGGTGCTGATGGTCGTTATCGCTCTTGGACTGGCGGTGGCCGTGGTTACGCTGTTCAGACAATCCACCTTGGCTGCACTGATTGACACACCGTTGAACTTCGGCCAAAACTTGGGTATTGCGGCTTTGACCATCGGTATCGCCTTGCTCATTTCGGTGTTGGCCAGCCTCTATCCGGCCTTGTTCTCCACCTCGTTCAATCCCGCTTTTGCCTTGAAAGGCACACTCGGCACCACGCAGAAAGGCAAGGCTTTCCGCATCGGCTTGATAGGCTTGCAGTTCACCGTGAGCATCGTGCTGATTATCTGTGC